>MDTD01166580.1_pt1 | contig 59024 bp, 57 predicted proteins | sample 811221 | NCBI WGS metagenome assembly MDTD01 (sample SAMN05326646, study PRJNA326480) | marine metagenome | isolation source: seawater | place: Pacific Ocean: South West | collected 2011
ATGTCAAACAATTAGAGGGGGAGGACCGAGTTGTAGAAATTGCACAAATGATCGATGGGAATCAAATTACTCAAACTGCACGTACCTACGCTGAAAAGTTATTGAATTAGTACTATCTTTGGCAAAATTTTTTTTATGTCTTACGACTTGCTTACAGGAAAAAAGGGAATCATTTTTGGTGCCTTAGATGAAAACTCGATTGCTTGGAAAACTGCAGTTCGTGTACATGAAGAAGGAGGTCAATTTATATTGACAAATGCACCAGTTGCCATGCGCATGGGAGTGATTAATGACCTCGCACAACAAACCAATTCTCAGGTCATTCCAGCAGATGCGACGAGTATCGAAGATTTAGAAAATCTTATTGACCAGTCGATTGAAATTTTAGGTGGGAAGCTCGATTTTGTTTTACACTCCATTGGTATGTCTGTCAATGTGCGCAAGGGTAGACCATATACTGATCAAAATCACAGTTGGACCGCAAAAGGATGGGATGTTTCTGCTGGTTCGTTTCACAAGCTGATGCAAGTTCTTTACAAAAAAGACGCCATGAATGAATGGGGTAGTATCGTTGCCCTGAGCTATATGGCTGCGCAACGTGTTTTCCCAGATTATAACGACATGGCCGATAATAAGGCATATCTTGAATCAATTGCCCGTAGTTTTGGGTATTTCTTTGGAAGAGATAAAAAAGTAAGAGTGAATACCATTTCACAATCACCAACCCCAACCACAGCTGGAAAAGGAGTTAAGGGCTTTGACGGCTTTATCTCGTATGCAGAGAAAATGTCACCATTAGGCAACGCAACCGCTCTGGACTGTGCAAATTATACGATTACCCTATTTTCAGATTTAACTAAAAGAGTGACTTTGCAAAACCTCTATAATGATGGCGGTTTTTCAAATATGGGAGTTAGCGACGCCGTGATGGACATGGTCGACAACAAAGAATAAATCTAATCAATTAGCTATGTCTTTATTTAGCGGTCTTATCAAGCGGATTGGGTCGCTAAAACAATTGCGGTTAATTGTTGTTTTTTTTCTTATTTCCTTATTTGTATGGCTCTCATCCAAGATGTCGGAAATTCATACGGCCAAAGTAGATATTTATTTTGATTACTCTGATGAAACTTTTGAAACCTACCGTGTTCATGAGCCAGCTCAAGCAATTGAATTTGTGATTTCTGGAACGGGTTTACGTTTACTTTTAGCAAGGCTCTTTACGCCAACGGTCTATTTATCGATGACAAATATTCAAAAGGACGGCAACAGGTTTTATTTTTCTAAGCCTGCTTTGATTTCTGCTGTTGAAACACACTACCGAAATGTTTTACGTGTCAACCAACTTAAGCTTGACCGACTTGATGCGCCATTTTTTGCTGCCTCCATTAAGAAAATTCCAGTTCGACTTCATGAAGATTTTATGCTCGCTGACGGATATGCTTGGTCCAGTGAATTGAATTTTACACCTGATTCTTTATATGTTTCTGGTTCTGCTGAAAAGGTAGACTCTTTGGAATACGCATTTGTAGTTATGCCAACTAATAAGGAATTTACAACTTCCTTGGATGAGAAACTGAGCCTGACTCAAGATTTACAAGTAAACTACAAATGGAGTGAGATGCAGGTGCATGCGACTCAAAAAATTTCACGTTACACCCAAATCGAGCTTCGCCTTCCCATCGAGGTGCTTGATCCCGTTGAAAGTATTGATGTGAGTGTCATTCCGGCTTTTGCTCAAGTCAGTTTACGGGTCCCAGTCCAGCAAGCACGCCAGATCGACCCTTCACAATTTATTTTGGGTTGTCGTTTACCCTTTGATACCATCTCAGAGTTTCTGGTAGTCGACTTTGAAAAAATTCCCGACAATATTGTGGTTAATGAAATTACACCAAGTCAAGTACGTTATTTTATAAATTGATGGTACAGCTAGCAGTAACGGGGAATATGGGATGTGGAAAAACGACAGTTTGTGAGATGTTGATTTCGCTATACATCCCCGTCTATTTTTCTGATACCCGTGCTAAAGAATTGATGAATCAAGATCAATCCTTGATCCAACAAATACAGAAACGTTTTGGTAAGGAGTCTTATCGCAGTGGTTTGCTTAACCGAAAATGGCTATCTGAACTAGTTTTTAAGGATCCCAAAGCGCTGAACGATCTAAACAACTTCGTTCATCCCGTCGTTCATCAAGATTATCTTGAATGGGTAAATCAGCAGTCACATGAAGTTGTTGCTTACGAGTCTGCCATTGTATTGGAGCATGCTAATGATGGAAAATTTGATGTGGTAATCCTCGTTAGTTGTCCAGAAAGACTCCGTATTGAGCGAATAAAAAAACGAGATGGTTTGACACAAGACGAGATTGAGAAAAGAACGCGTTTTCAATGGCCAGATGAAAAAAAACGCAAACATGCTGATTATATCATTGAAAACATCAATCTGCAGGAAACTGAACAACAAGTCAAGTCTGTTCTGTCATTGATTAATAAGCAGTTCCTAATAGATTAATTACATTTGGGTATGCAACGTGGACTCTTTCCTTTATTAATCTCATTGATGACACTTTCTCTTGTTGGGATTATTCTCATCCAACGTTCATGGATTAACAAAAATGAAAGCAATTTTGAAAAACAGTTTGGACTGAGTGTAAGTGCCGCAATTTCAGAAGTATCATCCCAGATCAAAGAAAGAGAATTACTTGATTATCTGTCTGTTTACCAAAAAATGATAGACAGTATTGGCACCCCAAAATATTCAGAGCTAACAGAGGTTTTCGAATATATCGATCGAAGCCCCAACGCCAACATTTCTTACTTGTATCAACAAGGAATCATAGAAGACAATTATGATATTTCACTCCAAACATTCGATTCATTAAGTAACGATTCTGCTCCCATTATCGATTACCGCAGGATTAAGTCATTGACCATTATTGATGAAAGTTTTGAAAATGAGGTTCAAAACATGAGTTCTGCCGAACGATTACAGCGTATTGAAAGAATGTCAACAATGGACAAAGCTCGTTACGAAACGATTTTCATGGACTTTGCACAAACAAAGCCAATCCAAATGCGGATTAATAACCTTGAACTGGAACTCCTCCTTCGGCAAGAGCTTCTTCTTCGCGAAATCAAAATTCCCTTTGAGTTTCGTGTTTTTGATGGAAACCAAGTTACAGATGTGGGTTCTGAAAACTACTTATCTGCTCTCAATGAAAGTCAGTTTAAGACCCCCTTATTTATTCGGGATGATGAAACGCACCGCTACGAGTTGCGCTTGGCCTTCCCTAATTTAGATCGATTTATTGAAGAATCTGTTTACAATACATTTTTGCTCTCGCTACTGTTTACCTTTATCATCATTGTTGTTTTTGCCGCATCACTATTTCAGATCATAAAGCAAAAAAAGATTTCAGATATCAAATCCGACTTTATCAATAATATGACGCATGAGTTCAAAACCCCAATTGCGACAATTCATTTAGCTCTTGATGCATTGAAAAATAAAGATGTTTTTACGGATATAAAAAAATCATTTGGCTATCTTGATATGATCAGAGAGGAAAACAAACGTTTGCACACCCATGTTGAAAATGTCTTGCAAATATCCCAACTGGAAAAACAAGAATTGGATTTAGCCAAAGAAAAAATAGATCCGCATAACACTATACAAAATGCCCTAGATCATGTACGCTTAATTATCGAAAATCGCGGTGGGATGCTCAGTCAAAGTTTTACATCTGAACCCATCAAATTATTGATTTCGCCTCTCCACATGACAAATGTTTGGGTAAACCTTTTAGACAACGCGATTAAATACTCAAATGATCAACTGGTCGTTGATGTCGAAACTTTTCTAGATGAGGAGGGATTTGTTGTTAAAATCAAAGATAAAGGGATTGGGATGAGTCCAGCTGTTCGCAAAAGAATATTTGATAAATTTTATAGAGAATCATCTGGAAATGTTCATAATGTAAAGGGGCATGGTTTGGGACTAGCTTATGTCAAACAAATACTGAATATGCATTCTGGCACGATTTCTGTTTCTAGTGTTCCAAACCAAGGAAGTACATTTACTGTACTTTTACCCTTAAAATAGGCCTAACAAATGATTTCGAAGAACAAGCAGATATTATTAGTCGAAGATGACGTTAACTTTGGGACGGTTTTAAGAGATTATCTTCAGATGAATGGCTATAAAGTTGTACTCGCACGGAATGGTCTTGAGGGTTTTGAAAAATTTAAAAAGAATGAATTTGACGTTTGTATTTTAGATGTGATGATGCCCTATAAAGATGGCTTTACCCTCGCCAAAGAAATTCGATCAAAAGACAAATCAATCCCTGTCGTTTTTTTGACTGCAAAGTCCATGAAAGATGATGTGTTAAAGGGGTATAAAATAGGTGCTGATGACTATTTGACAAAACCTTTTGACGCTGATATTCTCTTGAAAAAATTAGAAGTCTTGATTGAACGTACCCAAAAAAGTGTACAGAAATCCAAGCCCAAATCTCGAATCGTAATAGGAGACTTTATTTTTAATCCTCGACTACGAACCTTGACATACAAAAATAATACACCGACGAATCTCTCACCAAAAGAAAATCATCTATTACTCATGTTGGTTGAAACTCAAAATGACTTGCTGTCTCGCAACAGGGCATTGAACGAAATATGGAATGACGATAATTACTTTACTTCCAGAAGTATGGATGTATACATTGCCAAGTTACGCAAATATCTTCGTGATGATGCCTCTGTTGAAATTGCAAATATTCATGGAGAGGGCTTCCGATTGATCACAAACTAGGAACGAGGGTGAAATTTTTCAAGTGTTTGTTTTAAATGTTTTTTACCCATATGCAGATACTTCTCAGTTGTTGTGATACTGCTATGACCCAGCATTTGTTGTACAGAACTTATATCAGCACCATTTTCTACCAGATGCGTTGCAAACGAATGTCGTAAACTATGTGGGCTAATGGTTTTTTCTAACCCAGCATTTTGCGCCCCTTTTCTGACGATTATAAAAATCATATTTCGCGTGAGTTTTGTTCCTCTGTTGTTTAGAAACAAGATATCGCTGAATCCTTTTTTTCCCTCAACCCGTACGGCTAAATATCTCAGAATTGATTCTTGACCAATCCGTCCAATAGGGACAAAACGCTCTTTGTTTCCCTTGCCCACTACTTTAATCAAACCCTCTTCAAAAAATAAATCTGAACAACGAACATTAATGAGCTCACTAACTCTCAAACCACAGGAGTATAGTATTTCGAGTATTGCAGTATTTCGAATGTCTAATGGTCGATCTTCATCATAGCCGCCGAGAAGTTTTTCGACTTCTGACGTGGATAAGGTAACTGGTAGAAGGGATCCGATCTTAGGGGGTTCAACTAAAGTAACAGGATTGTTGCTCCGTACACCCTCAACCATAAGAAAGTCAAAAAAAGTACGAAGGCCAGAAAGCAAGCGAGATTGGGATGACGGCTTCACTTCTTTGGCAGCTTCGTATATGAATTCAAGTAATTCCGAAGATGAAACTTTAGTCGGACCAATCGCAATATTATTGGTCTCAAAATAGGTAACCAATTTTTGCACATCATACACATAGTTGACCACAGTGTTTTCTGAGAGTCCACGTTCGAGTAGTAAGTATGATTTAAAAGCCTGAATACCTTCACTCCAGTTCATGTTCGAAGATACATTTTATTTACAACAGCTTTATGTCTATTTTTGTAAATCGTATGATGAAGATAGCGATTCTTAATGGACCAAACCTCAACCTGTTGGGAAAACGGGAACCTGAGGTTTATGGAAACAAAGATTTTGATCAATATTTTGGTCAATTACAATTCTTGTATCCAAAAATCAATTTGACTTACTTTCAGTCCAATGTGGAGGGGGAGCTCATCAATGAGCTTCAGCGTGTTGGCTTTGACGTAGATGGCATTATTTTAAATGCAGCGGCATACACCCACACTTCAGTTGGTATTGGAGATGCGATAAAAGCAATAGCGGCTCCTGTTATTGAGGTGCATATTTCAAACACTTTTTCTCGTGAAGATTTTCGGCACACCTCCTTTGTAACACCAAATGCCAAAGGGTTAATTCTTGGTTTTGGATTAGATGTTTACCGTTTAGCGATTGAAAGTTTTTTACCGAAATCTTAAAACGGGCGGTGACGGTTTGAGGAGGTAAGGGTTTTATGCACCAACCAATCTGAAAACTTATCAGGTAAGTAATATGCCATTAGTCGAAATACAAATTTATTTTTATGTACAATATATCGTGTTTTGGGTCTAGAAATGGTCATACATTTGGCAATTAGTCTTGATACATTTTCTACAGGAAGGGCATTGTGTTCAGTTTTTTCTATGATTTTATCTGCTTTTTGTAGTACTTCATAGTAATCAGAGTCTTTAAACTCATCCATCTTATTCAGATTCTTCTTCCATATTTCGGTTTTGATTGGGCCAGGTTCTAGGGCGATGACTTTGATGCCATAGCGCCTTAATTCTCTTCGGTAAACATCGGTCATGCTTTCCAAAGCATGTTTTGATATACTGTATGCGCCATTATATGGCGAATTAAACAGACCTGAAACAGAGCTAATATTGATGATGCGCCCAGGTGGTTTACTGGCATTGAGCTTGGCTCCAAGTAAGGGAAGAAAAAGATTGGTAATTCTTCTTATGGATTTTACATTGACATCAAGTTGCTTTTCAAACTGCTTTTCGGATAAATGCTCTAATGGTCCTGGAATTGCAATACCAGCATTGTTAATCAATCCTGCTAAAGTTTCACAATGTTCAAAAACAACTTTTGATGCTTTGACAACTTCATCATGGTTTTGTACATCGAACAGCAGTGGGGTAAATCGGTCTGGGTAGATCTTTGAAAGCTTATCTGCATCAGCTTGGTTCCTGACACTTCCAAAAATATGATACCCTTTTTCGTGCAATAGATCAAGGGAGGCCCGACCGATTCCCGATGAAACACCAGTGATGACAATGTTTTTTGCCATAATTTTTGATTTTTTCAGAACGAAATGACACCTTAAATATAGGAAACAAAAACAGGAATAACTTAACCCTTAACAGCTTCAAACGAATCTGTTAGCGTTATGACTTAAATATGGATGACTTCGTCATAAGCAGCAGCAACTGCTTCCATTACCGCTTCACTCATGGTAGGGTGAGGGTGAACTGCTTTTAGAATTTCATGTCCGGTGGTTTCAAGTTTTCGTCCCACAACGGCTTCTGCAATCATGTCAGTAACTCCAGCTCCGATCATATGGCAACCCAGCCATTCTCCGTATTTGGCATCAAAAATAACTTTCACAAAACCATCTGTATGGCCTCCAGCTTGGGCTTTTCCGGATGCTGTAAACGGAAATTTACCGACTTTAATCTCATATCCCTTTTCCTTGGCTTGTTCTTCAGTATAACCCACAGATGCAATCTCTGGAAAGCAGTAGGTGCAACCGGGAATATTATTATAATCGATAGGTTCTACATGTTGTCCTGCAATTTTTTCAACACACAATATCCCTTCTGCTGAAGCAACATGAGCCAACGCTTGACCAGAGGTGACATCGCCAATGGCGTAGTAGCCAGGCAGGTTGGTTTGATAGAAATCGTTCACGATGATTTTATCTCGATCCGTAGCAATACCGATCTCTTCTAAACCAATGTTTTCGATATTGGTTTTGATTCCCACAGCAGATAATACAATATCCGCACTCAGCACTTCCTCTCCTTTGTCTGTTTTTACAGTTGCTTTAACCCCTTTGCCACTGGTGTCAACCTTGGTGACTTCTGCACTCGTCATTACTTTGATTCCACTTTTTGCGAAACTTCGCTCGATTTGTTTTGAAATTTCTTCATCTTCAACTGGAACAATTCGCGGCATATATTCGACGATAGTTACATCTGTTCCCATTGCGTTGTAGAAGTATGCAAACTCTACACCGATCGCACCTGAACCCACAACAATCAATTTTTTTGGTTGCTTGGGCAGCGTCATTGCTTCACGATAGCCAATGACTTTCTTCCCATCTTGTGGAAGACTGGGAAGTTCTCTAGCACGTGCACCAGTTGCAATGATGACATGGTTGGCTTCATATACTGTTTCGCTTCCATCTTCACTGGCAACAGCTACTTTCTTACCAGCCTTAAGTGTTCCATAACCCATGATGACTTCAATTTTATTTTTCTTCATTAAAAATTGAACGCCTTTACTCATTGTTCCAGCTACATTTCGACTTCGGTTGACAACCGCATCAAAATCTTTATCATAGTTTTCAACGTTCAAGCCATAGTCATCAGCATGTTTGAGGTACTCGAAGACTTGAGCGGACTTTAATAATGCTTTTGTGGGAATGCACCCCCAGTTCAGACAGACACCACCTAAGCTTTCCTTCTCAATTATGGCGGTTTTTAAACCCAATTGAGATGCGCGAATTGCGGTTACATACCCTCCAGGACCACTTCCTAAAACAATAACGTCAAACTTACTCATGTCAAAATTTTATTTGGCGAAAATACAAAACGAAATACTAAATTAATAGGTAAAAATGGGTTTCCTATGATTTGAAATCCAAGCTTGCAGAGTTCACGCAATATCTTCGTTGAGATGAAGTGGGGCCATCTGAAAAGACATGTCCGAGATGCCCCCCGCAGCTGTTACATAAAATTTCAATACGAATCATTCCATATGAGCGGTCTGGCTCGTAGCGTATTTTGCCATCAATCGCTTCTGAAAAGCTGGGCCAACCACAATTGCTTTCGAACTTATTGTCACTGGTAAAAAGGGGTTCTTTACATGCTTTACATAGATAGGTACCCTCTTCAAAATGTAGGTAGTATATTCCTGAATGTGGATATTCCGTTCCTTTTTCTCTCAGAATGCGGTACGACTCCTCATCGAGCTTTTCTTTCCAGTATTTTTGAGTTTTTTGAAAAGAATATTTACTCATTTTCAGCATTAAAAACTAAGGCAACAGAATTGATACAATGTCTTTGTCCAGTAGTTTGTTGTGGGCCATCGTTAAACAGATGCCCCAAATGACCATCACAGCTTGAGCAAATCAATTCAATTCTTGTGTATCCGAGTTTGTTATCTTTTCGATAGGAAACTGCACCCTCGACTGCTCTGTCAAATGCAGGCCAGCCGCTTCCTGAGTCATATTTGTTGTCCGATGCATACAGCGGCACATCACAACCTGCGCATTTGTATGTACCCTGTTCATAATGGTTGTTATACAAACCTGAAAATGGTCTTTCAGTACCCGCTTCACGTAACACATAATAGGCATTGTCGTCGAGTTGGGCTTTCCATTCAGCATCTGTCTTTTGGCAAGTTAAGTCTTGAGCTGGTGCATTGGGAGTTTTGGGGTTTTGACTGTAAGCAGTACAGCAGATACATGCGAAAATAAATAGGATAAATTTCATGGGTGTTGATTAATAAATTGAACAATGCGTTGTACCGTTTTTGAATCCCTCAGAATCCGATGATGTCCCAATCCTGAAGACAATAATAGTTCAGAGTTGTTCGCAATTTTATGAAGGTCTTTGCTATAAGCAAAAGGGGTCTCCTTATCATCTTTGTCATGAACAATTAGCAACGGCAACTCCAAGTGTTTTAAACTCATACTCGATGAATAACTTTCAAGGTTCATGCCAAACTGTTTCTCCACGATTTGTATCATTCGTTCGGTAACCTTATCAGAAAACTGAAGTTGTTCGGAAAAACGATAAAACACATTTCTGATTTTATCTCCGCTACCAATAATTGCTGCTGATTTCATTGGAATACCATCTCGTAAAGCACGAAGTAGTGCCATACTACCCATAGAGTGTGCAATCGCATGGGTAAAGGGGCCATATTTTACATGGATTTCTTTGATACAAGCGACAAGTTCAACAATATTTGTTTTATTTCCCAAGGATTGGCCATGGGCGGGCATATCAAATGAAATAATTTCAAAATTTGATTTTTTTAGTTCGTTGGCAAAAGCAAAAAGTTGTGTTCCTCGACCACTCCAGCCATGCAATAACAGCACCTTAGGTCCTTTTCCAGCAAGTCTGAATACCTGAATTTCTTTATCAATTTTTGGAATGTAGCAATTGGTTTTCAATGCATGCTCATACATCTCCTGCTCACGGAAAGGCCTTTCGAAACGTTGGGGTCGAAAAAATAGATATAAAGCCACGCGTGTTGCAAGTGAAGTTGATAGCTGTTGTGAAAACCAAACTCCGAACCGAATCCAAGTCGGAATCCGCAATACAGGGCTTGTATTCTTCTTATTTTTCATAGCAAACGCAAATAAAGTTAATCAAATTGAAAAAACAAACATATTATTTTCACTATTTTGGTAGACTAAATCCAGTTATGGGGCATTTACAAAAAGGAAGTAAAAAACTAATCCGCGCTTGGGCTTCATATGATTGGGCTAATTCTGTTTACTTTTTGGTAATTACTTCCACCATTTTCCCCATTTACTACGGCTCCTTGTTTGGTGACAACTTATACATTGACATCTTTGGTCAGTCTCTTAAAAACACTGCATTGATAAGTTACACAACTGCAGCTGCTTTTGCGGTTGTAGCAGTGCTATCTCCTATTTTGTCGGGGGTTGCTGATTATATAGGAAACAAGAAGTCTTTCATGAAATTTTACACCTACATCGGGGCGTTGTCCTGTGTTGGATTGTATTGGTTCGAACTCGATAATATTTATTTTGGTTTGCTGTGTTATTTCTTTGCCTCTGTTGGTGCATGGTTGAGTTGGGTGTTTTACAACTCCTATCTTCCTGACATTGCCCACCCCAAACAAATGGACAAAGCGAGTGCGTTGGGCTATTCATTGGGTTATGTGGGGAGTGTGTTGTTGTTGCTCGTTAATTTGAGCATGGTCCTCAACCCCACGATATATGGTATTGAAGGCAGTTCAACTGAAGCGTCGATTAAGGCCATGAAATATTCCTTTGTTAGCGTTGGGGTATGGTGGATACTTTTTAGTCAGATCGCCTTTCGATTTCTACCCAAGGGAAACAAATCCAATGCATTGACGAAAAGTGTTATTTTTAATGGATACCGAGAGCTTCGTTCTGTTTGGAAGCATTTTTCAAGCCACCCAATTTTAAAAAGCTATATCGGAGCTTTTTTTGTGTTCAGTATGGCAGTACAGACGGTTATGCTCATCGCGGCTTATTTTGGTGAGCAAGAGGTTGATTGGGGCAGTACGAGTGAAAAACAAACAGGTTTGATTGTCAGTATTATGATCATCCAGCTCATTGCGATTGTTGGGGCCATACTAACGGCTCGTTGCTCAGAAAAATTTGGAAACCTTCCAGTGTTAATTGCCTTAAACTTTATATGGGTTAGTCTCTGTCTGTATGCTTTTTTTGTTGTAACGCCAATACAGTTTTACATTGCAGCAGGTTTTGTTGGCTTATCAATGGGTGGGATACAATCTTTAGCCCGATCAACATATTCCAAATACATACCAAAAACTGATGATACTGCGTCTTTTTTTAGTTTTTATAGCACCTCTCAAATGACAGGAATTGTCCTAGGAATGCTGCTCTTTGGCACGATTGATCAAGTCACTGGATCGATGCGAAACTCAGTTTTATTTTTTCTATCGTTTTTCTTGATTGGCGCTTTTTTACTGATTCGTCTCCACCGTAAGTCTGCAGTCTAAAAATGTAAACTTTTCTCCCACCTAAACAAGTAGATATCAACTCTTCTAGGTTCACCTTTTTAAACCATATATGCATTTCTATTGATTGTTGATAGAGTATTGGCTGCGTTTTCAAGTGTTGCGTTTTGCCATTGGGCAGTAATGATAAAGCTTGTCGATACAAGTGTGTAAATAGATGTTTCATGACTTGCAGATTTGGTCTTTCTTTAAGTATATAGATTTAAACAACTGAAGTGGTGGCATGAATATTGAATAGTCATATATGCATTCGAAATATGTAATATGTCTGATATGGTCAGCAATAGATTACTGACAAATGAGGTATATGAATATGAAACTGCGACAAATTGACATAGTCTATGGGAAAAACAAAACTAATTTCATTAGAAGACTTATCATTGGAAGAATTGGAAGTTGACGCGGAATTAATTCCATTAATGACAACCGATGATGAGGAGGCAATTTCAAAAGAGCCCGTTCCAGAAGTGATCCCAATTTTGCCTTTGCGAAACACGGTATTGTTTCCTGGGGTTGTGATTCCTATTACTGCCACTCGTGACAAATCGATTCAATTGATTCGTGATGCCAATACATCCAACAAACTCATTGGAGTCGTTGCACAGCTCGACTCCACAGTACAATCTCCTGATCAAAACGATCTTCACAAGGTTGGCACTCTTGCTCGTATTCTACGAGTATTACAAATGCCAGATGGGAATACTACGGTGATTTTACAGGGAAAAAAACGCTTTCAGATTGAAAGTTTTATAGAATCATCGAATTATTTGAAAGCTACAGTGTCAGAATTGCCAGATGAGCGACCTGCCAAAGGTGATAAAGAGTTTGCTGCTGTTATTGATTCTATTAAGGATTTGTCCCTACAAATCATAGCTGACAGTCCTAATATTCCATCAGAAGCGTCTTTTGCAATCAACAATATTAAAAGTGAGTCTTTTTTAGTCAATTTTGTTTCCTCAAATATGAGTATGGCAACCACTGACAAACAAGAGATTCTCCAAAGCAACAATCTCCATAGTCGTGCATTACTTTGTCTAAAGCATATGGATGTAGAGTTTCAAAAGTTATCCTTAAAAAATGAAGTACAGTCCAAGGTTCGTAATGATTTAGATCAGCAACAGCGTGAATACTTTCTTCATCAGCAAATGAAAACCATTCAAGAAGAATTGGGTGGTGCCTCATCTCATCAGGATGTTTCTGAAATGAAAACACGTTCTCTGAATAAGAAATGGAGTAAAAAGGTAAAAACTCATTTCGATAAAGAATTGGCTAAGCTTGAGCGGATGAACTCTCAAGTTGCTGAATATGGCGTACAGCGAAACTATCTAGAATTGCTACTCGATCTGCCTTGGGATGAGTTTTCAAAGGATAAGTTTGATTTAAAGCGCGCTCAGCGTATTCTCGACAGAGATCATTTTGGTTTAGAAGAAGTCAAAAAGAGAATTATTGAGTTTTTGGCTGTTTTAAAACTTCGTAAGGATATGAAGTCTCCCATCTTGTGTTTGACTGGGCCACCAGGAGTCGGAAAAACATCTTTAGGCAAATCGATTGCCGAAGCTCTTGGCAGAGAATATGTTCGTATTTCCCTTGGTGGAATGCGAGATGAAGCCGAAATCCGAGGTCACCGAAAAACCTACATTGGCGCAATGCCAGGTAGAATTTTACAGAATATCAAAAAGGCTGGCACATCAAACCCTGTTTTTGTTCTTGATGAGATTGATAAACTCTCGTCTGGAGCTAGTGGTGACCCTTCATCGGCTTTACTTGAAGTGCTCGACCCGGAGCAAAACAACGAATTTTACGACAACTTTTTGGAGTTGGGTTATGATCTTTCAAAAGTGCTGTTTATCGCAACTTCAAATACATTGTCAACAATACAACCCGCTTTGCTAGATCGAATGGAAATTATACGTGTGAGTGGATATACTCTCGAAGAAAAAGTTTCTATTGGAAACAAATATCTTGTACCCAAACAAATTAAAGAACACGGCTTGACATCAAAAGACATTAAAATCGGAAAGGCTGTTTTGAAGAAACTCATATCTGGATACACACGTGAGTCTGGTGTGCGTGGTCTTGACAAGACAATTGCGAAAGTGATTCGTAACCGAGCGAAGTCCATAGCCATGGAAGAAACATTTGAAACTGCATTTGAACCAGAGCATGTTGAATCGGTTTTAGGGCCAGAGAAAATTTCAAATAATGCCTATGAAAACAATGATGTTCCAGGTGTTGTCACGGGCCTTGCATGGACGCATATGGGTGGAGATATTTTGTTTATTGAGTCTCTAATCACAAAAGGGTCGGGGAAGCTTACCTTGACAGGAAACTTAGGGAAAGTGATGAAAGAATCAGCAACGATTGCATTGGAATTTATCAAATCCTATGCCGATCAATTAGGAACTAGTGCTGAGGAGCTAAATACTAACAATTTTCATATCCATGTACCCGAAGGAGCCACTCCTAAAGATGGTCCAAGCGCGGGAATCACCATGTTGACCTCTCTAGTCTCTGCTGTTAGTCGCCGAAAGGTAAAGAGCCGAATTGCCATGTCAGGAGAGATAACTTTAAGAGGAAAAGTACTCCCAGTGGGAGGGATTAAAGAAAAAATTCTTGCTGCAAAGCGTGCAAATGTGAAGACAATTATTTTGTGTGCTGACAACAAAAAAGATGTAGAAGAAATCAACCAAAACTATCTTCGTGGTTTACAGTTTCACTATGTTTCTTCTATGATTGATGTAATTGATTTTGCATTGACATCTCAGAAAGCGACAAATCAACTCCGTAAAATCAAATAATTTTCAATCCAGTACGTTTCTTTTTATATGAGACTGATTGCATTTTGCTATTTTTTGTTTTGTTCGTCAATATTTGCTCAAATTGGTGGGTCAAACACCTATCAGTTTTTAGAGTTGTCTCCCAGTCCTAGGCATATGGCTTTGGGGACATGGGTTTCGACCTTATCTCCAAACTCAATTCACGGTTCCTTTGCAAATCCAGCAATGGTTTCAGACTCGATAAAGGGACAAGTCGTTTTAAACTACCAGCCCTACTTTGCGGGTATCAATCGTGGTACTGCAGCCACTGTTTTTGGGTTGAAAGATGGACGTTCCATTTTAGTTGATACTCGATTTGTACACTATGGTACTTTTGATGAAACAGATACTTTGGGGGAAAAAATTGGTGAATTTTCTGGCAATGAAGTTGCTCTAGGCCTAGCTTATGCACACCATTTTCCATCTAAAAATCTCTTTGTAGGCGCAAGATTAAATTTTATTAGTTCAAGCCTTGCAGAATACAATTCGACTGGATTCACAACAGATTTTGGTGTGTTTCATGCTTCCCCATATTCTAATTACCGATTTGGTTTAGTGGCTCGCAATATAGGTTCGCAATTCAGCACTTATGAAAGTGTAAAAGAAAGTCTCCCGTTTTCTTTGTCATTCGGAGTTTCCAATGCACTGGAATATCTTCCTTTGCGTTGGCATTTGTCGATTGATCATTTACAAAACTGGAACCTTGCTTACAAAAACCCTAATCAACAACAAACCGATTTTGAAGGGGAGTTGGTAGGTGAAGACTTAAATTTTTTCGACGAATTTATCAGGCATCTTGCTTTTGGGGCAGAGCTGTTTCCCGAACAGGCATTTTCCATTCAGATTGGATATAATTTTTTGCGCTCTGCGGAGCTTTCAATATCTGAAGTTCGAAGCTTTTCTGGATTGAGTTTCGGGTTTGGAATTAACTTACGAAAATTCAGGTTCAATTACAGTCACGCACGTTTTAGTGCTGCTGGGAATACTAATTTTTTAGGTCTTACCTTTGTGCCCTGAATGGAAAGCATCATTATTACAATAGACGGAGCTTCATCTACTGGTAAAAGCTCTTTGGCAAAAGCCATCGCTAAACATTATGGCTTTACGCATATTGATTCTGGTGCGATGTATAGAGCATTGACCTTTTATGCGCAAGATAAAAAGTTGTTAAATAATCGTCTTTTCGATGTAAAAACTCTTATTTCTAGATTGCCAACCATTGATATTGACTTTTCCAAAAATGACGAAATTACACTTAACGGTAAAACTATCGAGGATGAAATCCGATCTATGGAAGTTTCAAACAAAGTAAGTATTGTTGCAAAAGAGCCACGATTAAGACAGTTTATGGTCGCAAAGCAAAGGCATTTGGGCGCAAAAGGTAGTGTTGTTATGGATGGTAGGGATATAGGTAGTGTCGTGTTTCCCAATGCGACAATCAAATTTTTTCTTGAAGCCTCAACGGAAGTTCGAATAAATCGCCGACATGCAGAGCTTGTTGAAAAGGGGGAAAATGTTAGTGTTGAAGAAGTTCATACCAATATCGAAAAACGTGATCATATTGACTCTAATAGGGACGATTCGCCTCTAATTGTTCCAGAAAACGCAATCGTTTTAAGTAATGATAAGGATGGCTTGATGCATATCTTTACTCTTGCCACAACTGAAATTGACAAACACTTAACATAAACTTTAGGAGATAATTATTTGCTTGTCTGTTGAAAAGGGTTAATTTTGCCCACCCTAAGGGAAGCGTCTGGAAGAAAATACCCCTTAGTACATTTTATAAACCACTTTTGTTGCTTGGCGTCGATTTTCTAAAAGTAACAGAATACAAAACTTAAATTCATGACTAATGATCATGTAAATGAGGAAGCTCAAGTTGACAATGTTGAGACCTCTACTCCGAACAATGAGACAAATGATTCTCAAACCACTACACAATCTCCCGAGGAGTTTTTAGCAAATTTTGATTGGGTCTCTTACCAAGAAGCAGCTGAAACTGTTGATGAAAAGAAGTACAAGGAATTTGAAAAGTTAGTACACGATAATTTTGTAGACACCCAGCACACAGATGTAATTCAAGGTACAGTTACACACATGACTGATCGTGAGGCCATCATTGATATCAACGCAAAATCTGAGGGTGTTATTTCATTAAATGAATTTAGATACAATCCCGATTTAAAAGTTGGCGACAGTGTCGAAGTCATTGTTGATATCCGTGAGGACAAAACTGGACAGTTAGTCCTTTCACACCGAAAGGCTCGTGTGATTAAAGCATGGGATCGAGTAAATGAAGCCCATGATAAAGGCGAAGTTGTCACTGGCTTTGTTAAATGTCGCACCAAAGGCGGTATGATTGTTGACGTATTTGGAATTGAAGCATTTTTGCCAGGCTCACAGATTGATGTCAAGCCAATTCGTGACTATGACCAATACGTAAATAAAAATATGGAATTCAAGATTGTAAAAATCAATCACGAATTTAAGAATGTTGTTGTTTCTCACAAGGCATTGATCGAAGCGGATATCGAAGAACAGAAAAAAGAAATCATCGGTCAACTCGAGAAAGGACAAGTTCTTGAGGGAACGGTTAAAAACATTACCTCATACGGAGTCTTTATTGATCTTGGTGGAGTTGATGGACTTGTTCATATTACAGATTTGTCATGGAACCGAATCAATCATCCTGGAGAAATTTTAGAGCTCGATCAAAAACTCAACGTTGTCATTCTTGACTTCGATGATGATAAATCACGAATCCAATTGGGAGTAAAACAATTGAGCCAACACCCATGGGAAGCGCTTAGTGAAGACTTGAAAGAGGGGGATGTTGTAGACGGAAAAGTTGCTGTCATCGCTGATTACGGTGCTTTTATTGAGATTGCACCTGGTGTTGAGGGTCTTGTACACGTTTCTGAAATGTCTTGGAGTACACACATGCGTTCTGCGCAAGACTTTGTAAATGTAGGTGACGAGGTTAAAGTTTCCATTTTGTCACTTGATCGTGAAGATCGAAAAATGTCATTGGGCATGAAGCAACTTTCTGCTGACCCATGGACGGATATCACATCAAAATATCCTGTTGGTTCGAAGCACAAAGGTGTGATTAGAAACTTCACAAACTTTGGTGTTTTTGTAGAGCTTGAGGAAGGTATCGACGGATTGATTTACATCTCTGAGTTGTCATGGACCAAAAAGGTAAAGCACCCATCTGAGGTAGTTACAGTTGGTCAAGACTTGGAAGTTGTCGTTCTTGAATTGGACGTTGACGGTAGAAAGCTCAGTCTTGGTCACAAACAAATCCAAGACAACCCGTGGAACAAGTATGAAAGTGAATTTTCTGAGGGAACTCTCGTTGAGTCATCAATTCATGAAATTGTCGATAAAGGGGCTACAGTTATTCTCAATGATGATATCACGGCCTTTGTTCCGAATCGTCATCTAGAAAAAGAAGACGGTAACAAACTGAAAAAAGGAGAATCTGCTGAATTTAAGGTTATTGAATTCAACAAAGATTATAAGCGTGTTGTGTTATCACACAGTGCTGTTTATAAAGATATGGAGCAAGAAAGCGTGAAAAAAGCCAAGAAGAAAGTTGCCAAAAAAGAGGTTTCTACACTTGGTGACATCGATGCCTTAGTTGATCTAAAAAAGAAGATGAACAAGGAAGAAAACGGCTAATTTTAAGCCCCTCCAATATTTAGACAAAGGCGCTGTTTAGCGCCTTTTTTTATTGAAGAATAATATTGCTGATGTATGATCCAACTTCAGAAGTTGTGGAACTTTTATCAGGTGAGATATCAGGAGTTCCGATATTATTGTTAATGGTTTTTTGAACAGCGTCACGAATGGCATTGGCTTCTGTAACCATATTAAAGTGATCGAGCATCATTGCAGCTGACAAAATCGTAGCTATTGGATTTGCGATGCCTTTTCCTTTTCCTTGAGGGAATGATCCATGAATCGGTTCAAATAGGGCGTAACGATCCCCGATAGAAGCAGAAGCCAACAAACCTATTGATCCGCCAATTACACTTGCTTCGTCTGAAATGATATCACCAAATAGATTCCCAGTCAGAATAACATCAAATTGCGCTGGATTTAGCACCATTTGCATAGCTGCATTATCAACAAACAAAAAATCTAACTCAACATCTTTATATTCACTTCTATGTAATTCTGTAACCACACTTCTCCATAGGCGAGAGGAGGCAAGAACATTTGCTTTGTCAATCAAAGTTAGTTTGTTTTTACGCTTAGCAGCGGCTTTAAAAGCCAGTTGGGCGACACGTAAGATTTCTTCTTTGGAGTACTCACACAAATCCGAGGCAACCCCTTTATCGTTGATTTCCTTCTTTTGACCAAAATAAATGCCACCTGTCAATTCTCGATAGATGACCAAATCTACTCCTTCAATTCGATCGCGTTTCAATGGTGAACTTTCAATAAGACGATCGTAGATTGTAACAGGGCGTACGTTGCAGTACAGGTTTAATGTTTTTCGAAGGGACAAGAGTCCTTGTTCAGGACGTACTTTTGCATTGGGGTCATTATCATATTTTGGGTCTCCAATTGCTCCAAATAATATTGCATCGTTGGATTTGCAAATCTCAATGGTTTTTTCTGGCAATGGATTACCTGTAGCATCAATAGCAACCGCACCCATCAGTGCATGCTCGAAGCTGAAAGAGTGTTTATACTTTTTTTCAATTGCTTGTAAAACCTTTATGGCTTCTGTAATGATTTCAGGGCCGATCCCATCTCCAGCTAAAACGGCAATATTTTTATGCATTTCGTTTCCTTTCGAATTCTTCAATTTTATGTTTATTGCTAATCAAATAATCAATATCGTCAAAGCCATTGATCAAGCATGTCTTTTTATAGTTATTAATCTCAAATTCGATACGTAAATCAATAGATGGAATCTCAATGTATTGATTCTCAAGATCTACAATGAATTTGCAGTTGGGATTTTCTCTTAAAGCCTGAAAAATCGTTTGGAGTTGGCTGTCACTAACCTGAACGGGAAGCAGTCCGTTGTTCAGTGCATTCCCTTTAAAAATATCAGCAAAAAAACTAGAGATCACAACCTTAAAGCCGAAGTCTGTCAGTGCCCAAGCAGCATGCTCTCGACTCGATCCACAACCAAAATTGTTTCCTGCAACAAGGATAGGGCCTGTAAAGGTTGGGTTGTTCAAAACAAAATCGGTTATGGGATTGTCATTTTTATCAAATCTCCAGTCACGAAACAAGTTCTTACCAAATCCTTCACGATCGGTTGCTTTTAAAAAACGTGCTGGGATAATTTGGTCAGTATCAACATTTTCGATGTCTAAAGGGATAGCAGTTTGTTCTAATCGAGTAAACTTTTCCATTATACTTGGGTTATATCTACAATTTTGCCTTCAATAGCAGCAGCAACTGCAGTGAGAGGGCTCGCTAAAATTGTACGAGCTCCGGGACCTTGTCGGCCTTCAAAATTTCGATTCGAAGTGGATACACAATATTCACCAGCTGGAATTTTGTCGTCGTTCATCGCCAAACAAGCTGAACAGCCGGGTTGACGAATCATAAAGCCCGCCTCTTCAAAGATTTTTTCCAATCCTTCCTCACGAATTTGATTGGCAACTTGTTGTGAGCCAGGGACAATGAGTGCATTTACATTTTCTGCTTTTTTCTTGCCTTTAATGTAGTCAGAGGCCACTCTAAAGTCTTCAATCCTTGAGTTGGTACAACTCCCAATAAACACGTAGTTTATGGGCAGGTTGTTAAGTGTGTCCCCTTGGTTAAAGCCCATATAATCTAAGGACTTTTGAAAAGAGTCGTTTTGGGATGAAGGGATTTGTCCTTGTATTCCTATCCCCATGCCAGGGTTTGTCCCATAGGTAATCATTGGGCCAATCTCAGCGGCATTAAAACGATATTCTTTATCAAACTCAGCATCAAGGTCTGAAGGCAAAGATTTCCAGTGTTTGAGTTTTTGTTGCCATTCTGCTTGTGAAGGCGCAAACTCTCTACCCTTTATATAATCATAAGTGGTTTGGTCTGGTGCAATCATGCCCCCGCGTGCACCCATTTCAATACTCATATTACAAACGGTCATTCGACCCTCCATACTCATATTCTCGAATACTTCACCTGCATATTCAACAAAGTAGCCAGTGCCTGAATCTGTACCGAGTTGGGCAATAATGTAAAGAATGACGTCTTTTGGATGAACTCCTTTCTTGAGTTCACCATTAACAATAATTCGCATGCTTTTTGGCTTACTCACCAACAAGCATTGACTTGCAAAAACTTGAGCAACCTGACTGGTTCCAATTCCAAAAGCGATCGATCCAAACGCCCCATGCGTTGAAGTATGGCTGTCTCCACATACCATGGTCATGCCAGGTTGGGTGATCCCCAATTCAGGACCGATGACATGCACGATTCCTTGATATGGGTGACCCAAACCATAAAGTTCAATATCGTGTTGGTCGCAATTCTCACGCAATTTCGCTACCTGATTTCTAGACAGTTCATCTTTTATGGGTAAGTGTTGATTTAGTGTTGGCACGTTGTGATCAACAGTTGCTACAATTTGTTGCGGTCTGAAAACAGGAATGTTTTTATTGTTAAGGACAGAAAATGCTTGTGGACTTGTCACTTCATGGATCAAATGCTTATCGATGTATAAAATATCGGGGCCGTCTTTCAATTGATCGACGACATGGTTATCCCAAACCTTGTCAAAGAGTGTTTTCCCCATTGTTTGTTGTTTTCCTATGCATTTAGATTCGCAAGATCAACAATTCCGGGAATATCATCATCGTTGATTTCTTTATGCGTATCTGCAAATTTCAAAAATTGTTCGTAAACTTTATCCAATTGGAGTTTTGTGAGTTCGATTCCAATATTTTTAGCTCGATAGGCGAGAGCTGCGCGGCCACTACGAGCGGTCAAGACAATTGCGGAGGTTTCAACACCAACATCATGCGGATCTATGATTTCGTAGGTCTCTCTATTTTTTATCACTCCATCTTGATGAATTCCAGAGCTATGCGCAAAAGCGTTAGCTCCAACAATTGCCTTATTGGCTTGTACTCTCATTCCCCTTGCCTCTGAAACCATTTGAGAAGTGTCATACAAGAGCTTGGTATTGATATTTGTGTCCAGTTGAAGATGAGGATGCTGACGCATAATCATCACAACCTCTTCAAGTGAGGTGTTTCCAGCACGTTCACCAATTCCATTAATTGTACATTCAATTTGACGGGCGCCATTGACAGCACCTGCAATTGAATTTGCGGTAGCCAAACCTAAATCATTGTGGCAATGGCATGAAATAATTGCTTTTTCGATCCCTTTTACGTTCTCGACCAAGTACTTGATTTTTGAGCCATAATCTTCAGGCAAACAATAACCAGTCGTATCTGGTATATTCAGTACAGTAGCCCCTGCCTTAATAACCTCTTCACAAACTTTAGCAAGAAAATCATTATCAGTTCTACCAGCATCTTCCGCATAGAACTCAATGTCCTCAACATATTGTTTGGCGTGCTTGACAGCTCCAACTGCACGCTCTATGATTTGTTCACGACTGGAGTTAAACTTATGTTTGATATGGGAATCTGAAGTTCCAATACCGGTATGAATTCGAGGTTTTTTCGCATGTTTAAGGGCTTCTGCAGCAACATCAATATCCTTAGGTACCGCACGGGTCAAACCACAAACCGATGCATTGGAAACGAGTTTTGATATTTCTTCTACAGAGTGAAAGTCACCGGGACTAGAAACAGGGAACCCCGCCTCGATGACATCAACACCAAGTTCGTCAAGACGACTGGCAATATGAAGTTTTTGATCAGTATTTAGCTTGCAACCGGGGACTTGTTCACCGTCACGTAGGGTTGTGTCAAAAATGTGAACCTTTTCTTTGGCCATAGGTTTTACCTAACGTTTAGATTTGACAAATTTAATTTAAAAATATGGCTCAAAAAAATGTATATTTATGAATTACACGTTTTTAATTCTTTTTCAACTGACTCTATAATTTTTTTCTATGCCTAAGACCCAAAAAGAGTCCTTGTTTCGGTTGATTAAGTCCCTTTCCAAATCGGAGAAAAGACAGTTTAAACTCTATGTTAATCGATTGGTTTCCAATGTCGACACAAAGTTTATTGCTCTTTTCGATTTGATGGACAAAATGACGGTTTATGATGAGCAAAAAATAGCAAATTCAAAAATCGTAAAGCGAGAACAGTTGTCGAATGTAAAAAGTCATTTATACAAGCAAATTTTGATCAGCCTACGCCTATCGATATCCTCAACGAACAAGAGGTTGCAGCTACGAGAGCAATTCGATTATGTCTACATTCTTTATAACAAAGGTTTGTATGAACAGAGTTTGCAAATGCTTCAGCGTGTAAAAGCACAGGCCGTCAAACTTGATGAAAGATCAACTGAATTTCAGGTTATTGAATTTGAAAAAGCAATACAAACGCAATATCTGTCAAAAACAAACTTCGATTATGTCCATGAGATTGCTAATCAATCCATTCAAATTGCCTCGCACAATGAAGTAACTGCAAAGTTATCTAGCTTATCCCTTTTGCTATATGCAAAAAATGTGCATTATGGTTACGTAAAAAATGACAATGAGTTTAAGGAGGTTACAGCATTTTTTGAATCACACATTACAGAAATTGATTTAGAGACTGCAGGATTTTCTGAATCCTTCTGGTATTATAAATCTTATTTGCTATACAGCATCTTGGTTCAAGACCTACTTTCTGCCTATAAATTTGCCAATAAATGGGTTGAGCTCTTTTTCATATCACCTAATATGATCGAGTTGCATCCAGTGTTTTTTATACGGGGTCATCAACACTTATTCGAAATTTTGTACCTACTGAAATATATGTCTAAATTTAAATTGGCACTGGAGCGATTTGAGGCAGCCTTGGCTCAGTCGAGCTTTCCTAAAAATCACAATATCTCCCCATACATTTTTATGGGTAGGTACAACAACAAAATTAACTTTCACTTTTTAGAAGGGACTTTTGACGAAGCTATCCCTTTGATTCCTGAAGTGTTACATGGAGTCATTCAACATGCTGATCAGCTGGACCAGCATCATATCATGGTGTTGTATTACAAAATTGCTTGCATATATTTTGGTGCGGGAAATTATCTAAAATGTATAGAGTATTTGCAATTTATAATCGCCGATAAAACACTACGTGTTCATCAAGATTTGATGTGCTTTTCAAGAGTCTTAAATGTTGTTGCTCATTATGATGCGGGGCTTGATTATGAGCTTGAGACACAAGTCAAGCATACCTATAAGTTTTTGCTAAAAATGGATGAGCTACAATCAGTTCAGAAAGAGATGATTCGATTTATGAGAAGTCTAACCAATATTTATCCAAATGAACTCAAGCAAGCTTTTCGCAAACTCCACGCATCATTAAAGCATTTTGAAAATGACCCATATGAAAAACGATCTTTTCTGTATCTCGATATTTTGTCTTGGCTAGAAAGTAAGATTGAAAATCGATCGATTGGAGAGGTAATTCGCGAAAAGGCATCTTCGCTAATGCGTTAACGAATTCCATATTACATCATCGGGGTAAGGAGCGATGAATTTCATTTCCTCTCTCGTTGTCGGGTGGGCTAATGCTAGTGATTGTGCATGAAGATGAATACTCCCGTTTTGGTTGGGCCGCTTTGCACCATACTTTAAGTCTCCTTTGATGTGCAGTCCGACTGCTGCCAATTGTACTCGAATTTGATGGTGTCGTCCTGTTTCCAGCTCTATCTCCAATACATGATATGATCTTAATTGTTCTATATAGCGGTAACGAAGAATCGCATGCTTAGTGTTGAGGGTGTTTTTTGGATAATGAAAAGATTTGTTCTGAGAACTATTTTTTTTCAAAAAGTGCTCAAGTCTTGCCTTTGGCTCAGGGCTCCCAGAGACAACAGCTCGATATACTTTTTTGGTCAGTCTGTCCTTAAATTGCTGATTGAGTCGGGTAAGCGCCTTTGATGTTCGCGCAAGCACAATGACGCCAGTCGTTGGGCGGTCGAGCCGATGGACCAAACCCAAAAATACATTACCTGGCTTCTGGTATTTGTCCTTTATGTATCGTTTTGCAATATCGACCAATGATTCATCTCCTGTTTTATCACCTTGCACAAGCAATCCAGCAGCTTTATTGACAACCAGGATATGATTGTCCTCGTAAATTACAGATAAATCAGACAATTAATATTGTTCGTTTTGATTTGGAAAGTCAACGGATTTTACATCGGAAACATAATTTTCGATGGCTGTTTTCATATCCTCAAACAGATTCATATATCTTCTCAAAAACCGAGGATTAAACGCATTGGTCAAACCAATAAGGTCATGAACGACGAGCACCTGCCCATCAACATCAGAACCTGCTCCAATTCCAATGATGGGAATACGTACAGATTCCGCAACTTGCTTTGCTAACGCCGAAGGGATTTTTTCCAAAACAATCGCAAAGCAGCCAAGCTTCTCCAACTTTTTTGCATCCGAAATAAGTTTTTGAGCTTCTTCTTTTTCCTTAGCCCTGACGGAGTAGGTTCCAAATTTATAAATCGATTGTGGAGTAAGCCCCAAATGCCCCATTACTGGGATTCCAGCATTGAGAATGTTGATAATCGATTGCTCAATTTCTTGGCCACCTTCAAGCTTGACAGCATGTGCACCTGACTCTTTCATGATCCGAATAGATGACCGAAGTGCCTCTTGTGCGTCAGATTGATAGCTGCCAAACGGCAAATCAACAACGACAAGAGCGCGCTTACTCGCCTTAACAACCCCTGACGCATGATAAATCATTTGATCTAACGTAATTGGTACAGTTGTTTCGTGACCCGACATGACATTGGAAGCAGAATCTCCAACTAAAATTACATCAACGTTTGCAGCATCGACTACACTGGCCATTGAATAATCATATGCAGTAAGCATAGAAATCTTCTCATTTGACACTTTCATCTCAATGAGACTGTTCGTCGTAACTCGTTTATATTCTTTATTGATCTTGGACATGGTACAAGTTTGTTCAAAAATACATTATAAAGCTGAAACTCAATCGTTGACTGACACCCTGTCAGTATATCTCTAATGGCATAGTCATTGAGTTAGGGTGAAAAAAATATAAATCATGAGTAAAATAATCGGTATTGATTTAGGAACAACAAACTCTTGTGTTTCTGTGATGGAAGGGAGCGAGCCTGTTGTTATTCCCAACGCTGAAGGCAAGCGAACAACACCTTCTGTTATTGCATTTGTTGAAGGAGGCGAAATCAAAGTCGGAGATCCAGCAAAGCGTCAAGCTGTGACAAACCCAACCAAAACGATTTCCTCCGTAAAGCGATTTATGGGAAATAAATTTTCCGAATCAACAAAAGAAATTAAACGAGTCCCTTATGCTGTTGTAAAAGGTGATAATAACACGCCACGGGTTGATATCGATGGCCGTTTGTATACCCCGCAAGAACTTTCTGCGATGATCTTGCAAAAAATGAAAAAAACTGCTGAAGACTATCTTGGGCAGTCAGTAACTGATGCTGTCATCACTGTTCCTGCTTATTTCAATGATGCCCAGCGTCAAGCTACTAAAGAGGCAGGAGAAATTTCAGGCTTAAAAGTTCATAGAATTATCAACGAACCAACAGCAGCTGCATTGGCATATGGATTAGACAAGGGTGGCAGTGATAAAAAAATTGCAGTATATGACCTTGGAGGAGGTACATTTGACATTTCAGTTCTTGAGCTCGGAGATGGTGTTTTTGAGGTATTGTCAACCAATGGAGATACTCACCTTGGTGGGGATGACTTTGATGAGGTAATTATCGACTGGCTTGCTGGAGAGTTTAAATCTGCAGAAGATGTTGATTTACGAGGAGATCCAATGGCTCTTCAACGACTAAAAGAAGCTGCTGAGAAAGCGAAAATTGAATTATCATCCTCAACGCAAACTGAAATCAATTTGCCGTATGTAACGGCAACTGCATCCGGGCCAAAACACCTTGTTCAAACATTGACCAGAGCCAAATTCGAGCAGTTATCCGCTGATTTGGTTAAGCGCTCAATGACACCTGTCAAGAATGCACTTTCAGATGCTGGACTATCAACTGATGAAATTGATGAAGTTATTTTGGTAGGTGGTTCAACTCGAATCCCCGTGATTCAAGAAGAAGTTGAAAAATTCTTTGGGAAAAAACCTTCTAAAGGTGTAAATCCTGACGAAGTTGTTGCCGTTGGTGCTGCGATTCAGGGAGGTGTACTCACAGGAGATGTCAAAGATGTGCTGCTGCTCGACGTAACTCCCCTTTCATTGGGAATTGAGACCATGGGTGGAGTGTTGACCAAGTTGATCGACGCAAACACAACGATACCCACAAAAAAATCACAAGTGTTTTCAACAGCAGCTGACAACCAGCCCTCAGTAGAAATCCATGTTTTACAGGGTGAGCGTCCGATGGCTGCTGATAACAAAACCATAGGTAGATTCCACTTAGATGGAATTCCGCCAGCTCCTAGAGGCACACCACAAATTGAGGTGACTTTTGATATTGACGCAAACGGTTTGATTCAGGTCACTGCACTTGATAAAGCTACAAATAAGTCTCAAGACATCCGAATTGAAGCTTCTTCAGGATTAACGGAAGAAGAAATCGAAAAGATGAAAAAAGAGGCCGAAGCAAATGCAGAGGCCGATAAAAAAGCTAAAGACCAAGTGGATACGCTAAACAATGCTGATGCCATGATTTTTCAAACCGAAAAGCAGTTGACTGAATTTGGAGATAAATTGTCAGATGAGAAGAAGAAACCGATTCAGGACGCTTTAGAAGTTTTGAAAAAAGCATATGAAGCCAAAGATGTAGAGGCGATTACACCTGCGCTGGACAGCATTAATGAGGCATGGAAAAATGCTTCTGAAGAGATGTACAAAGCTCAAGCTGATCAAGGTGGTGCCGCAGAACCACAAGCAGATGCAGGTGCACAATCTGGAGAGACCAACGACGAAGACGTAGAAGATGTAGACTTTGAAGAAGTCAAATAAAATAATTTAATCTCATCCCTTATTTTAAAAACGCACTGCTAATCGCAGTGCGTTTTTGTATTTTAGCAGTTTCTATGGACAATTCTTCTCTACTCAAAAAAATTAATGATAGAAATCAAGGAACGCTTATGCAAACTCTTGGTATTGAATTCACTGATATCGGAGAAGATTATTTGGTTGCCCGTATGCCAGTGAGTCCAGAAGTACATCAGCCAGACGGTGTGCTTCACGGCGGGGCAACTGCAGCCCTAGCCGAAACTGTGGGAAGTTCAGCCGCTGCAGTATTTTGCCTTCCAAAAAATCATATGCTGCGTGGAATCGATGTGTCTGCTAAGCATGTAAGGGGAGTGCGTTCGGGATTTGTATATGCCAAGGCAATTGCTACACATAAAGGGAAAACGATGCAAGTGTGGTCGATTGAAATTACAGACGATGAGAATCGCTTGGTATCCAAATGCTCATTGACCACTCTAATCCTTCCGATTAAAAAATAACCTTATTGGCCTCGATATTATTTTTTGAAGCGATTGAACAACACTATCAGAACAAATTACCATTTGTTGTGTTTCGAAATCCAAATGAGACCAAACTGACAGCTTTTCTTGATCTTGGCACCTCTGCTAATTCAGAAACTAAATTTATTGTAAGCCCTTTTGACTCTTCAGATTATTTCACAATACATTCTCATAAAATTCTAAATATTGATTACAATTCAATTCATTCAACGTCAAAATCGGATGAGATAGAGTGGATTGATTTAGAAATAAAGAAAAACAACCACATTCAGCTGATTGGTAAAGCTCTCTCAAGCATACAAACATCACTTCTAAAGAAGGTTGTATTGGCGACATCACTCGAATTTGATGGCGCATCAAAATCACCATTCACATATTTGAAAACGATCCTTTCAAAATATACAAACACCTTCAACTACTTATTGTTCTACCCCGGTTATGGGGTATGGTTGGGGGCAACACCTGAGCGATTGATCACAATGAGTGGCCGTCGTTTACAAACGATGGCTTTAGCAGGTACACGGCATTTGGAAACAAACGAATGGGGTATCAAGGAGAAGGAAGAACAGGAGTTTGTTGTCCAAGAAATTGTGAACACTTTGGCACAGTACACGGCAAGTGAACTCATAAATCATTCTAATGCTGAAACCATTCGTGCTGGTCAACTGGAGCACTTAAGAACAACGATAACAGCAGAATTGTCAATTTCGCCAATTGATGCAGCCCATGCACTTCATCCAACTCCAGCTGTTGGGGGAGTGCCTAAAGAGGATGCAGTTGACTTTATTAGGAATCAAGAGCAATTAGATCGCTCTCTATACTCGGGATTTTTGGGAGTTGTATCCCCAGAACAAACAAGCCTTTACGTCAATCTCCGATGTATGTCTGTTCATGACGATAAAGCAACGGTTTATATCGGAGGTGGAATTACTGAAAAAAGCGATCCACATGACGAGTGGCAAGAGGTGCTTCATAAAGCAAACACAATGGGGCGTATTCTTGCTAGCGAACAATAGGAGCATTTTGTACCTTTGTCATTGCTATGAACCTCTCAACTATACCCGTTGTTCGTTTGGTAATTCAACAACTTCTCAATTATGGAGTTCATCATGTTGTTATTTCACCAGGTTCAAGAAATGCCCCAATAACAGTTGGTTTAACAACTCATAAAGCATTCAAAACTTATAGTATTGTTGATGAGCGATCTGCTGGGTTTTTTGGCCTTGGTCTTTCTCAACAACTTGGTAAGCCAGTTGCTTTGCTGTGCACTTCTGGGTCTGCACTTTTAAACATTTATCCTGCTGTTTCAGAAGCATATTACAGTCGTTATCCACTTCTAGTACTAAGCGCTGATCGTCCGACTTATCAAATCGATATTGGAAATGGTCAAACTATTAGACAATCTGGTGTGTTTTTAAAACACCTCATTTCAGAATGTTCGCTTTTACAAGACATCACACATAACCAGACTGCAATTATTGAGAGCAATACGCAGCAGATGCTTGATGAAAAATTAACTCTTCAAGAGGTGGAGAGTCAACAAAAAACAATTGAGAAGAACAACACAAAATTCCTTCAAAAAGTGCTCTCGGAAATGCTTTTTCATCAAGGGCCAGTGCATGTTAATATTCCTTTGGAAGAACCCCTTTACGATTTTAATGATCATAACGACCTCGTAGTCGAGCAAGTGAAACAGCCAAATAATCCAAAACCAAAAAACCTTGAATCCGTACAATCAAAGTGGAATGAATCCAAACGCATTCTTGTTTTGGTAGGAACGCTTTCGCCAGACGTTTTAGATACAAAAACCATTTCGGTCTTAGCGCAAGATCCAAGGGTTGTCGTCCTGCATGAAGTCACCTCCAATCTTTACAATGACAACTTTATCGCCCATATTGATCGTGTGATTTTACCGATAGAGAAACACAAAAACAGCCAAGAGATCTTTCAATCATTTGCTCCAGACCTTCTCATCACTATAGGAGGTATGGTGGTTTCAAAAAAGATTAAATCGTTGTTGCGATCATACAAAGGAGTCTCACACTATCATATCGGAACTGATCGACCACTTGACACCTATTATTTGGGTGTTCAACACCTTCAGGTTGACCCAAATACTTTCTTTAGTAACCTAGCCTCTTCATCTGACCCCAAGGCGAATTATCAAGATAAGTGGATTCAGTTGTCGAGACAACGAGAGATCGCACACAAAAACTTTCTTGCAAACGCGCCATTCAGTGATCTGTTGATTTTTGATAAAATTATGCGTGCGATTCCAAAAAATTATTTGCTACAATGGGCAAACAGTTCTCCGATTCGATATGCACAGTTATTTTCTGTGCCAACAGATTCCCAATCTTTTTGCAACAGAGGGACAAGTGGAATTGAGGGAAGTATTTCGACAGCAGTCGGAGCAGCTGTAGGAAGCAATAGACCAACTTTGGTAATCACAGGTGACCTAAGCTTTTTTTACGATGCAAACGCACTATGGAATCAATATATTCCAGCCACTTTCAGATTGATTGTCGTCAATAATGGAGGAGGAGGCATTTTTAGGATATTACCAAATGCAAAAGAAACGCCTGGCTTTGAAACTTACTTTGAAACCAAGCATAAACGAACTGCAAAGCTTATGGCAAAACAGTATGGCTTGTCCTATCAAAGTGTGCGAACTAGCATCGGTTTGCGGTTGGCTTTAGGTCGATTTTTTTCAAAATCTAACCGTGGAAAAATACTAGAAATCAGTACACCATCAAATATCAATGACCTTGTTTTGCAATCCTATTTTAAGTTTTTGAGTGAACATTGAGATTAAGTCTTAATTTTGTAAAAAATTGAATATGAAACCAGTTTGGAAACCCATAGAAATCTACTCCGATATCTTGTTTGAAATTTACAACGGAGTTGCTAAAATCACAATCAATCGCCCAGAGGTTTACAATGCATTTCGACCCGAGACCAATATACAAATGCTTCAAGCTATCGAAATTTGCAGGGAGCGTGATGATATCGACATTGTTCTTTTTACAGGTACTGGCGATAAAGCTTTTTGTAGCGGAGGGGATCAAAACGTTAAAGGAATCGGTGGATATATTGGAGACGATGGCGTACCGAGGTTGAATGTTCTCGATTTGCACAGAAAGATTCGGGAGTTGCCCAAACCTGTAATCGCCATGGTAAATGGGTATGCCATTGGCGGTGGTCATGTTCTTCATGTTGTATGTGATCTAACCATTGCGAGTGAAAATGCCATTTTTGGACAGACTGGCCCAAAAGTAGGTAGCTTTGACGGGGGCTTTGGATCATCTTATTTGGCACGCCATGTCGGGCAAAAAAAAGCGCGTGAAATTTGGTTTTTGTGTAAGCAGTATAGCGCGCAAGAGGCCTTGGATATGGGTCTGGTGAACCGCGTTGTTCCCTTAGATGATTTGGAATCTGCCACATTAGAATGGTGTGATCTCATGCAACAACGAAGCCCTTTGGCACTTCGCATGATCAAACGCAGTTTAAATGCGGAATTAGATGGACAACACGGGTTGATGCAACTTGCTGGAGACGCAACGCTATTATATTATTTAACGGAAGAAGCGCAAGAAGGTAAAAATGCTTTTTTGGAAAAGCGACGACCTAATTTCGACAAATACCCTAAATTCCCCTAGTTAAAAATCAAATTTTTGAATAGGGTGACTTTTACGACTTGGATCAGAGCAGCTCGATTGAGGACCATTCCGCTTTCCATATCTGGAATATTAGTTGGGTCAGCGTCAGCCTTTTTGAAAGATGATTTTAATATTAGTGTATTTACACTAGCGATCTTCACTACGATTTGTTATCAGTTGCTTTCCAATTTTGCCAATGATTATGGCGATGGTGTCAAAGGAACAGATAATGATGAAAGACTTGGTCCAAAAAGAATCCTTCAATCTGAACTAATTTCTAGAGCACAACTTCGCCAAGCAATTTTTATCATTTCAGGGGTTGCTGTACTTTTAACAATTTTATTGGTTTATAACGCTTTTGGATTGAGTAGAACTGCTTTAAGTTTTCTGGGATTGGGCTTTTTTGCCATCGTTGCTGCCATACGATACACAGTTGGCTCTAATGCTTATGGCTATAAGGGTTTTGGAGATTTATTTGTCTTTCTGTTTTTTGGGTGTGTCAGTGTTTTGGGTAGCCATTACTTATTTACATTCGAATTTGATTTTTCATTGATTTTTCCAGCAATCTCAATAGGGTTACTTTCCGTGGGGGTTTTGAATATCAATAATATGCGTGACCGAGTAAATGACAAGCAATTTGGAAAAACTACGATTGCTGTTCGACTGGGTGCTGAAAAATCGGCCTTATATCAACTGGCATTGGTTGTTACCCCCCTTATTTTAACAGTTGTCTACGGCTTGATTTACCATGCTTTTGCTTTTTTTGTGATGTCAGCGATTATGATGATTCCGATATCACACCACCTCAATATTGTGTTTCAAAAACAAAGCGATAAAGCCCTCGACCCAGAACTCAAAAAAATTGCTTTGCTGACTTTCTTTTATGCCATCTCGTTTAGTTTATTGTTAATTTTCTTCTGAGCATGAAATTTTCATGGATGAGACACCAACTTCAATTTAAATCTCCGAGTGGGACATCGAGGGGGGTTTTGCGTTACAAAGACAGTTGGTTTATTCAAATTTCCAAAGGAGATCAATACGGTATTGGAGAGTGCAGCATTATTGAAGGGCTTAGTCCAGAGTCTCCGCAGGATGTTCAAAACATTTTGGATGATATTCCACAACATCTCAAAAAGGGAAAGGAATTTCTTCTAGAACGCTACTCAAAAGCTCCTGCTGTTCAGTTTGCCATTGAAATGGCTTTTTCTGGATTAGACTCACATCATCCTTTCTTGCATTTCGACACCCAATTTACTCACCATCAACAAATGATTCCAATCAACGGATTGATCTGGATGGGTGATATTGATAGCATGATGATACAACTTGAGCAAAAAATTAAACTTGGATTTTCATGTATTAAAATCAAAGTTGGCGCGATTGATTTCGAATCGGAATGTGAGCTCTTACATCATATCAGAAAACAGTATCACAGTTCTGATATTGAGCTTCGTTTGGACGCAAATGGTGCTTTTCAATGCGAGGATGTGATGTCAAAACTGATTAGGTTGTCAAAGTACGACATTCACTCCATCGAGCAACCAATTGCTCCTGGTCAATTGGATGAAATGGCCATTTTGTGTAACACTTCGCCCATTCCAATCGCACTGGACGAGGAATTGATCGGCATCAATTCTGAACAAGAGAAAGAGAATCTAATCCAAAAGATTCATCCACAATACATCATCATTAAGCCGAGCCTGCTAGGGGGTTGGCAAGGGTCAGATCAGTGGGTATCAATTGCTGAAAATCATGGTGTTGTCTGGTGGGCAACAAGTGCGCTGGAAAGTAACATTGGACTCAATGCTATTGCACAATGGGTAAGCACAAAAAAAACCTCTATGCCTCAAGGGCTGGGAACAGGTGGACTTTTTACCAACAATATCGCTGCACCTTTGTATCTTAGAGGCCAATATATGGGATTTGATCCAAACAAACTCACTGACGTTACATTGAAATCATGTTTATAGAAAATGGATATAAAGGAAAACCAGATGCGTGGCGCTATATTCTTGGTGTTTTTCTAATCGTGTTGGTTTATTTTATGGCCTCTATGCCATTTGGTATTGCCTTAATGGCAGAGGCAGGAGCTGAAAAAGTTGCTGGAATGTCTGAAACTGAAATGCTTTCTGTGCTCGATCCAAACACGACCTTATTTTACATGCTTTTGCCCTTTGTTTTTACATTTTTTGGGATTCTTGTTATTGTCCGTTTTTTGCATGATCAGCCACTCAAATTTATTGTTACAAGTCGTTCCTCGTTTGACTGGAGTCGTGTCGTTTTTTCGTTTCTGTTAGTTTCTATCATAGCAGTTTTATCCTTCCTCATAGATATAGCGTTTTCCCCTGATGATTACGCTTGGAATTATGATCCTGAACGTTTTTTAGGACTTGTGCTGATAGCCGTACTGATGATTCCTTTGCAGACAACTGCTGAAGAAATATTGATGAGAGGCTATTTGTTTCAGGGGCTAGGTGCAGCTTTCAAAAGTCGATTAGCTCCGTTGCTGATCACCTCCATTTCTTTTGGATTTCTTCACGCATTGAATCCAGAAGTAGCCAAATTGGGGTATGGGTTGGTTTCGATCTATGTCATTACAGGACTCTTTTTAGGTATGATTACTTTAATGGACGAAGGGCTTGAACTCTCCATCGGTTTCCACGCTGCCAATAATTTGGTTATTGCTTTGCTAGTGACTTCTGACTGGACTGCTTTTCAAACAAACTCGATTTATAAAGATGTTTCAGATCCTGTATTGGCTGAGTATATTATCCTTCCAGTTATTATATATTCATTGGTTGGATTTATTTTTAGTAAAAAATACAAGTGGAATTCCTGGAAATCAAAGTTGACGGGCCCTGTTTCTATTTCTTCATAATGCATGCTGATTTTCGTCTCAATGGGGTTTCTTATGATCGTGACAATCTGTTGTCGTATGCACATGAGCTGAGTAGCGCAAAGCCAGAATATCTGAACGAATTGGGTCGATTTGTTTTGGATTGGTTTTCCGATAGTCCTCATCTTGAGCTCCAAACCAGTGGTTCTACAGGCAAACCTACACAAATTGTTGCTCCAAAAGCCATGTTGTCTGCCTCGGCTATGACCACAGTGAAAGCACTTGTTCTGCAACCGACACAGCAAGCCCTTCTCTGCCTACCTCTTCGACATATCGCAGGAAAGATGATGTTGATTCGAGCTTTATTGGCTGGATTATGGATCGATGTAATCAAACCAACCGAATCGCCAATGGTTTCTAAAACCTATGACTTTACGGCGATGACACCACTACAGTTGAAAAGTTCTCTCAACCATTTAGATCAATTTAAACTAATCATTGTTGGAGGAGCCCCTGTCGAAGATTTTCTCAGAGCTGAGGTAAAGAATCATACGAGTCGAATTTTCTCTACTTATGGGATGACAGAGACCTATAGTCATGTTGCTCTTCAAAATTTAAGTGCAGGTGAAACACACTATACAGCGGTTGATCATGTTAGGTTTTCCACCCAAGGGGATTCTTTGGTTGTTCACGCGCCCCATATCGGTATTGAAAACCTCATAACGACAGATTGTGTGGATTTGATATCACCCACCCAATTTCTATGGAAAGGAAGGAACGACCTTGTGATTAATTCTGGAGGGATTAAACTGCATCCTGAACAGATTGAAAAAGCGCTTTCAGCGATTATCTCAGTTCCGTTTTTTGTATTTGGAAAGCCAGACAAGCGATTGGGGCAGTCATTGTCCATTGTGTTTGAAGGTCATATACCAAATGAGATTGAAACAATGGTATTAAATCTTGACACACTCAGCAAATACGAGAAGCCAAAAGATTATTTCGTACTTTCGCAGTTCGTGCGCAAAAACGGAAAAATTCTGCGAAATCAAACCATTCAAACAATCGACTTTTTATGAAGTTCAATAAAAATGTGATTTTTGCCATCGCATCTCTGATTTTAACCATCATAGGCATCGTTATAATCCTATTGGGTGCAATAAAGTATCCTGAATATATCTACTGGTCAAGTTTAACTGGAATTGGTTTTATCGCTGTTGGATGGGCATTCAATGCTCTTAAAGGAAGGGTCTAACGACCGATCATGTCTTCGGTACGAACCCATTGATCAAATTCTTCTCCTGAAATATATCCGGTTGCTATGGCAGCATCGCGGAGTGTTGTGTTTTCTTCATGTGCCTTCTGCGCAATTTCTGCTGCTTTGTAATATCCAATTTTTGTATTGAGCGCAGTCACCAACATGAGGGAGTTGTCAACAAGTTTTTGAATGACATTCCTGTTGGGTTCGATGCCCTGAGCACAATGTATATCAAAGCTTGTAACTGCATCTGCGAGTAAACGAGCTGACTGCAAAAGATTGTTGGCCATTAGAGGTTTAAACACATTGAGTTCAAAGTGACCTTGTGCGCCTCCAAACGCAACAGAAACATCGTTACCGATAACTTGTGCGCAAACCATAGTGAGTGCCTCACACTGGGTAGGATTTACCTTGCCTGGCATGATCGAGCTTCCTGGCTCGTTTGCAGGAATAGATAACTCACCAATTCCAGATCTGGGACCACTTGACATGACTCGGATATCATGGGCGATCTTATGAAGTGAAACAGCAACTTGCCGCAAAGCACCATGTGTTTCCACAAAGGCATCATGATTTGCCAGTGCTTCAAACTTATTGGGTGCCGTAACAAATGGATGACCCGTAAATTCGGCAATGTAGGCGGCAACCCGCTCTGCATAGCCATCGGGGGTATTGATCCCAGTGCCAACTGCCGTTCCACCCAAAGCCAACTCGGCCAAGTGCGGTAAGCTGTTTTCAATGGCTTTTATCCCATATTCAATCTGTGCGACGTAGCCAGAGAACTCTTGACCCAAGCTCAATGGAGTAGCATCCATCATGTGAGTACGTCCGATTTTGATTATATCTTTAAATTGTTCAGACTTTTCAGATAGAGTGTTTTTGAGCTGATATAGCGCAGGTAGTGTGTTTTCAACGATGCGTTTATACGCTGCAATATGCATTCCAGTTGGAAAGGTGTCATTAGAAGATTGCGACTTGTTTACATCATCGTTTGGGTGCAATGTTTTCTCACCTTCACCCAAAAGCTGGCCATCGAGGACATGACCACGATTGGCTATCACCTCATTGACATTCATGTTTGACTGCGTTCCTGAGCCTGTTTGCCATATTACAAGTGGAAATTGATCGTCATGCATCCCTTCCAATATTTCATCACAAACTTGGGCAATGAGGTCTCGCTTGTTCTCTTCCAATTCACCAAGTTCAGCATTGGCATAGGCAGCTGCTTTTTTTAGATAAGCAAAGCCATATATCAATTCGATTGGCATCGAACCGGGGTTTCCAATTTTAAAGTTATTTCTTGAACGTTCGGTCTGGGCACCCCAATACTTGTCTTTGGGTACATTTACAACTCCTAAGGTGTCTTTTTCGGCTCGGAATGTCATGGAAATAAATCTTTATACAAAGGTACGAAAAATCAAATGCTGATTTTATCAACCTTTCTTGTGTGCATCAAACTTTCTAAATAAATTTGCAACATCAATTGTTATCTATGTTTACGTTTGAACAATATTTAGGATTTATTCTATTTCTAACCATACTTACAACGGGTTTTTGGCTTATGATTTTCCTCATTGGCTTTGTAGTTCCTTACTGGTTAAGTGGTAACCTGATTGAGTGGTTTAAAGAAAAAAAAGCTAAAAAGTCAGAGTAGCTTTATAATTCAAATTCCCCAAAGTCTCCCTGTCCGTAGGATCCCCTTCGACCGCGCTGTCTGTTTTTTTCTTGTCTAAATCGGTATGTAAAGGTTAGGGTATATGTGGGTTCACGTCTTTGATAAATCCCGTCTGTTACAGCTACAGGAGTAATGGTTTGATAGTCATACTTCCCCGTATTGAACAAATCACTGAATCGAAAGTTGATTGTCGCATTATCATTCAATATGTCCTTACTCAAAGCGAGATCCGTGTATAGAAATCCTTTACTCTTCCCAAATGAGGATTCATTCGGTCCTCTGTAGCGCACAGAAAATTGAGACTGAACAGCAAAAGGTAAGCGATATGAGTTACTTAAATTTCCTGACCAACTCGTGTTGTTTGAATCGTAGGAAATGCCTTGATAATTACCTTTTTCTATACGTCTAAATAAATTCACACTAGCATTGGTACGCATTCCTTTGATTAAACGTAAAGAAGTGTTAAGCTCAACTCCAAATTGTTCTTCCGTACCAAGGTTTATCGGAAGACGTCGTATCACAGGAGTTTCTATGCCGTTGACAAAAACGGTTTCGTCAGTTACTATGGCAACTCGGCTAACGGCATCCGTTGACTTGCGGTAATAAACAGAACTGTTCAGAGTCACTTTTTTGAATTGTTTTAAATAGCCGATATCAATCCCGTTGGAGTAGCTCGGATCCAGTTTTGGATTTCCTTGAAAATAACTGGTTTTGCTAGATCTGGACTGGAACGGATTTAGCGTCCAAGCATTCGGTCGAGAGATTCTTCGGTTATACCCTAATGTGATGCTTGCTGTAGGGCTGATTTCCCAACCAAGATTGAGAGTCGGAAAGTAATCATTATAGCTTTTGTTATTGAGCGGAGAGCTCGAGTCGAGTTGTTCAACAAATATTCTGGTATTTTCAAAACGCAGTCCAGCTAGGAATGAGAAAGTATTGAATTTTTTACCGTATTGGCTATATAACGCATGTACCTCCTGCTCAAAGTCGAGAACATTCGACAGGTTTTCATCTACCGTTGCATTGTCATTTTCATCGATAATTTGAACCTCAAAGTCGATTTTTCTTTTGTTATCTGTTCCTCGATAACCCGCTTCAAGTTGCGTGTTTTTGTCTATTGGAAACACATAGTCTAGCTGTGCTAAGTTCTGCTCTTGATTTTCAACTGTTCTATTGATTTCACTATCATCAGAAGGCTGGCCATTTTCGAAAAATGAATTGATATCAGAAGTTTCTGTTTCGTCATTTTTTTCTGTTTGTAAAGTTGCAGTCAGTTTGTGCCCTTGTTTGTTGAATTGATGTTCAAAATCAACACTAAACTGATTGCTATCCTCTCGGTCAATTTCTTTTTCATAACGGTTTGTAATTAAAACCCCGTCTATTTGATATTGTGATTGCTCATTGATCGTGCTGTCGTCGCCATCTCTCTCGTTAGTGAGGTAGCTCATGGTTAGCGAAGTCTTTTCAGTCATTTGATAATCCAGTCCAATATTAACATTAAACCCTTGTCTTCTGCGATTGAATTGACGTTCTTCTACATAACGTTCTACCGATTCAAGAGGGTCTGAGTATACATTATCTTGAACAGCCCGCCCCTTGTTTGTGCGGTCACTATATCCCGAATTGGTAAAGAAGTTAAACTTCCCTTTTCGATAATTTAAATTCGCAGACCCGCTATAGGTGTCGTTTCTTCCTGCCGAAAGATTAAACACCCCATTGAGCCCTTTTAAGAATCGTTTGGTCAAAATGATGTTGATAATTCCTGTAGTGCCCTCGGCTTGGTAACGCGCAGAAGGTGAGGTGATTACTTCAACTTTCTCGATAGATTCTGCAGGTAGTCTTGTGATTGCGTCGATGCCACCGAGCCCAATTAGCCCCGATGGTTTGCCATCAACTAGAATTCGTACGTTGTTGTTTCCTCGAAGTTCTATATTCCCATCAATATCAACTGAAACAGAGGGTACATTTTCCAACACATCAGACACTGTTCCGCCTCGAATGAGGTTGTTTTTACTAACATTATAAACACGTTTATCTAAACGAATTTCAACTTCTGCACTTTGTCCTACGACATCAACACCCTCTAGAGAATCAAATGATGAAATGAGCTTAACCGTTCCAATGTTGATATTGTTTGGATATGGTTTAATGTCTATAGTCACACTTTCAAACCCGATATATTCAAAGTTTAGTGAATAGTCATTTGGAGGTAGATTGAGTTTAAAAACCCCATTTTCATCAGCAATTCCTCCATCTGCTAAATCCCCATTGCGATTGTAAACAGACACAGTGGCATAGGGTAGTGGCTCACTGCTCTCAGCATCGGTTATGATTCCACTCAAAACAATTTGACCGGACTGCCCAAAGCTTGCAAGAGTAATTAGAAAAAAAATAAAAATTAAAGTTGTGTTTCTTATCATTATATTTTGATGTTTAGTTCAAGTAGTTCATTTCGAAGTTGACGGTAGTTTGAAAATTGAATTCCTTTAAATCCCAAATGAACAGCCGCCTGGACATTGTCAGCTCGATCATCGATAAATACACAAGTCTTAGCATCTAGATTATATCGGTCTAACAATAATTTATAGATTGCAGGGTCTGGTTTCACGAGTTTCTCATCGCCAGAGACAACAATACCCTCAAACCATGATAAAAAGGGAAATTTTTGCAGCGCAACCGGGAAGGTCTCTCCGCTCCAGTTGGTCAATGCGTAGATCGAGTAATCGGTAGATTGATGTAATTTTTTTAGAATTTCTACTGTTCCAGTAAGCTCATAACCAAGCATCTGTTCCCATTCACCATAATACATTCGAATAAGACGCTCATGTTCAGGAAAGAGAGCAATTCGCTCAAGGGTTGCTTGTTCTAAGTTATATCCAGCATCTTGTTGTTCATTCCATTCTGAGGTACAAATATTTTCAAAAAACCAGTTCATTTTTTTACGATTTCCGCGAAATTCTTTCAGGAAAACATATTCAGGGTTCCAGTCAATTAGAACACCGCCAAGGTCAAAAACAATTGTATTTATCATAAAAGTTCATTTGATTTAGATTCTTGATTTGTCATTAAAAAAGATTGAAGAAAAGGGTCTAGTCCTCCATCCAAAACGGAGCTGACGTCACTTGTCTCATATCCGCTTCTTACATCTTTTATCATTTTATAGGGTTGCATGACATAATTTCGAATTTGAGACCCCCATTCGATTTTCATTTTATTGGCCTCAATTGCATCTCTTGTTTTTCTTTTGTTTTGAAGCTCAATTTCGTAAAGTTGAGAACGCAACATTTGCATGGCTCTCTCTCTATTTTCGTGTTGTGATCGTGTTTCCGAACAGCTGATTTGAATTCCGGTCGGTTTATGGGTCAGCTGAACTTTGGTTTCAACCTTATTTACATGCTGACCTCCCGCTCCACTAGATCGTGCAGTTGTGATTTGAATATCAGCTGGGTTAATATCAATTTGTATTGTATCATCTACGAGTGGATAAACATAAACAGATGCAAAACTAGTGTGTCTTTTTGCATTGCTGTCAAAAGGAGAAATCCGCACCAAGCGATGGACACCATTTTCACCCTTTAGCCAACCGAATGCATAATCTCCTTTACATTCGAGCGTAACGGTTTTGATACCAGCTACATCACCTTCTTGTAGATTGAGCTCGCGAACTTTATACCCTTTCCTTTCTGCCCACATCATGTACATTCTCATCAGCATTGAAGCCCAATCACAGCTTTCCGTTCCACCTGCCCCAGCAGTGATTTGCAGTACGGCAGAGAATGAATCGCCTTCTTCAGAAAGCATATTTTTAAACTCGAGCTGTTCAATAAAGTTAGTTGCCTCAGTGAAAAGTGAGTTTAGCTCATCTGCTACATCATCACCACTCTTGGAAAATTCAACCAGCACAGAAATATCATCAATTTTGGAAGTTAAACTATCAATGTCTGAAAGCCATTGCTTTAGCGGTTGAAGAGCCCGTACATAAGCTTCGGCAGCAGTGGTGTCATCCCAAAAATCAGGTGCTAGGGTTTTTTCCTCTTTATTTTGAACATCTATGGTTAGCGATTCAACGTCAAAGAGACCTCCTTAACGCAACCAGGCGATCTTTAAGTTTTGAATAGAGTTCTGTTGTAAACATGGCATTTTTTTTGCGAATATAAACAAACTCTACACAAAACTTGTATATCAATATGTCTTGATTGTTTAATTTTGTTTTACCTTCTTTAAACAATACTTTTTTAAAAATTCGATTTTTCCAAAAACCATTAAAATTCTGTAAATTTGGACACGAATCAATAAGCCAAAGGCTTGTTATTTATGACTAAAAAAACAATTGAGTCACACGATAATGTACTAGAGTTGATTGGTAACACTCCACTCATCAAGCTGAATGAAACTGTAAAAGAGTTTCAAGGTCGCTATTATGCCAAAGCTGAATTTACCAACCCAGGTCATTCGAATAAAGATCGCATCGCTCTTCATATTGTTGAAGAAGCAGAGCGAAAAAATATTCTTAAACCTGGAAATACGGTTATCGAGACGACTTCAGGAAACACAGGTTTTAGTATTGCTATGGCCTGTATCATTAAAGGATATCAGTGTGTTTTAGCTGTTTCCTCAAAATCATCCCGAGATAAGATTGATATGCTTCGCGCTATGGGAGCTGAAGTTTATGTATGCCCGGGTCATGTAAAAGCCGATGATCCACGATCCTATTATCAAGTTGCAAAGCGTTTACACAACGAGATAAAAGGTTCCGTTTATATCAATCAGTATTTCAACGAACTAAACACAGAAGCACATTTCCTGACAACAGGCCCTGAAATCTGGCAGCAGACTTCTGGTCAAATCACCCATTTGGTGGCAGCCAGTGGAACAGGAGGTACGATTTCCGGTATTGGACGATATTTGAAATCGAAAAACCAGAATATCAAAATCATTGGAGTTGATGCCTATGGATCGGTATTGAAGAAGTTTCATGAAACTTCTGAGTTTGATGAAAATGAGATTTACCCTTACCGAATTGAAGGTCTTGGAAAAAACTTGATTCCCTCGACGACCCATTTTGAATACATTGATCATTTTGAAAAAGTAACCGATGAAGACAGTGCTCATTCTGCTCGGGAAATCACAAAGAGTGAGGGACTTTTTGTGGGGTATACCTCTGGCGCGGCTCTTCAAGCTGTTCGGCAGTTAAATCAGCAAAACCAATTTTTTGATAAAGACAGTGTTGTAGTCGTTATCTTTTGCGATCATGGATCTCGTTATATGAGTAAGATCTATAGTGATCAATGGATGAAAGAGCAAGGATTTTTCGACGCAAACCATTTGCAAGATGAAAAAGCAATTGAATATATCAAATAGCTAAATTACAATTTGAACGAAAAGAAACGTAAACAATGAATCACGATATTTTTGACAGAATGCGCACAAATAAAGGTCCACTTGGGAAGTGGGCATCCCTTGCAGAGGGTTATTTTGCGTTCCCCAAACTAGAAGGACCTATCGGAAATCGGATGTATTTTCAGGGAAAAGAAGTCGTTACTTGGAGTGTTAATGACTATTTGGGATTAGCCAACCATCCTGAGGTGAGAAAAGTTGATGCTCAGGCAGCTGAAGATTATGGGTCTGCATACCCTATGGGCGCTCGACTTATGTCTGGACACACAAGTGCACACGAGCAATTACAAAAGGAGTTAGCCGATTTTGTCAATAAAGAAGCTGCATATCTTTTGAATTTTGGATACCAAGGAATACTTTCTACAATCGATTCTCTTGTATCAAAAAATGATGTTATTGTTTATGATGTCGATGCGCATGCGTGTATTGTAGACGGAGTGAGACTTCATCTAGGGAAGCGATTTACCTTTCAGCACAACAACATAGAAAGCCTAGAGAAAAACTTGATTCGTGCGACCAAAGTCGTTGAGGAAACAGGTGGAGGAATACTTGTTATTTCGGAGGGAGTTTTTGGGATGCGCGGGGAGCAAGGTCGCTTGCGTGAAATCGTTGCCTTGAAAGAAAAATTTAATTTCCGCTTGCTTGTCGATGATGCACATGGGTTTGGTACACTTGGAGCTACCGGTGCTGGTGCAGGGGAGGAACAAGGCATTCAAGACGATATCGATGTTTATTTTGCCACATTTGCCAAGTCAATGGCAAGTACAGGTGCATTTATCGCTGCAGATAAAGACATCATTGATTATCTCAAATACAATATGCGTTCGCAGATGTTTGCAAAATCCCTCCAAATGGTGCTTGTTAAAGGGGCATTAAAACGTTTAGACATGCTGCGCTCTATGCCTGAATTCAAAGCAAACCTTTGGAAAAACGTAGATGCACTACAAACTGGTCTTCGACAGCGTGGTTTTGACTTGGGATCTACGCAAAGTTGCGTTACCCCAGTTTACCTCAAAGGGAGTGTTCCTGAAGCTATGGTTTTGGTGAAAGATTTGAGAGAAAATTTTGGGATTTTCTGTTCGATTGTTGTTTATCCAGTGATTCCCAAAGGATTGATCTTATTGAGATTGATTCCAACCGCTTCACACACGATGGAAGATATCAATGAAACTCTTGAGGCATTCTCAGCTATTCGAGAACGACTCAATGACGGTTTGTACAAACGTCTATCCTCAAAATTTATTGAAGAAGTAGGCGTGTAAGGCCTATTCCATGTCTATCATCACAACGGCTTCCCCTTTGCTACTTATATATCCTCGTGGCATAGCTACGGTATTGCAGTGGATGACAACACCCCCTTGGCTATCAAGCCCGATAACGCCCCCATCACCACCCTGACTTTTCAGTTTCTTCATCAAGGTATTATAACCCGCTTCGTCTAGGGTTGTATTTCCATATTTGACTTGTGCGGCAATGTCGTAGGTAGCTACATTGCGTATAAAGTACTCCCCATGACCAGTTGCAGACAAGCCTCCAACACCGTTTTCCGCATAGGTCCCCGCTCCAATCACAGGAACATCGCCCACGCGCCCAAAGCGCTTGTTGTTCATCCCGCCAGTTGAAGTCCCAGCTGCTATGTTTCCATTGTGATCAATGGCAACTGCACCCACAGTACCGAACTTTGACCTGTCCTCGCTCAATCCCTCTATGTGTTCCTTATATCGATCTTTATTATAGAAATATGTTTGAGGTACGGTATCCAAGCCATGAATCACTGCAAATTCCTCGGCTCCCTTACCGATCATAAATACATGAGGGGAATGTTCCATGACAGCAATGGCAGCGTCGATCGGATTTTTGATGTTTGTGAGTCCAGCGACTGCTCCCGCTTGCCCGTTTTGTCCATTCATGATTGAAGCGTCCAATTCATTGGTTCCTGAAGAGGTAAACACAGATCCTTTTCCTGCATTGAAATAGGGCGAGTCCTCCAATATATTGATTGCAATCTGAACCGCCTCAACACTCGTACCTCCATCTGCTAAATGTTGATGACTTTTTTGAAGTGATTTTTCGATTGCCTTTCGAATCCCATCTTCTTCTTCTTGTGTCATGAGCTCGGTGTTGATATAGCCAGCTCCACCATGTACAATTACCGTGGCAGTAGGTTGTGGTTTGGGGTTTTTACAAGATAAAAATGTAAAAAAAACTAAAAAAAATAGAGTAGGTATGTGCATATGATTTGTTTTTTGATTGCTCTAATTTATACTAATTATTTTAAAGAGAACGGCAAACATTTTTTTTGAGAGATTCCACCTTCCTTAATGGTTATTTTGAAGTGCGTTTGTTATTCCCTATTCAGATTCTATCTAATTCATATAAATTTCCTAATTTTGCTCAAATAATTATGGATGAGTAATCGACTTCTCCTCGATACTAAAGAAATTCAAATCATCCTCAATCGCCTAGCTTGTCAGTTACGCGAGACCCATCAAGATTTTTCTAATTCTGTCCTTATCGGGATCCAACCACGTGGTACTGTTTTGGCCAAACGACTACTGTCTATTCTCAATCAAGAACACCATATTCAGGATATTTCGAATGGTTTTATCGATATCACTTTTTTTAGAGATGATTTTAGACGTTCAGAAAAGGTATTGTCTGCTAATGAAAACTTGATGGAAGTTTCGGTTGAAAATAAAAAAGTGGTACTTATCGATGACGTATTGTACACAGGACGTAGTATTCGAGCGGCTTTAACGGCTATCGACTCCTATGGCCGTCCATCAGAAATCGAACTGTTAACTCTGATTGACCGTCGGTTTTCTCGGCATTTACCTATACAGCCAGACTATTTGGGTCGACAAGTAGATGCGATTGCTGACGAAAAAGTACTTGTGCACTGGGAAGAAGAACATGGAGAAGATGCGGTTTATATCATAAATAAGGCAAATGAGTAAACTGAGTGTTTCGCATTTATTGGGAATCAAATATTTAACGACTTCTGATATTGAACTCATTTTTGAAACAGCTTCCCATTTTAAAGAAGTGATCAATCGACCAATTAAAAAAGTACCGTCTCTTCGAGATGTTACCATCGCCAATTTGTTTTTTGAAAATAGCACACGAACAAAACTATCGTTTGAACTTGCTCAAAAACGGCTTTCAGCAGACGTTATTAATTTCTCTGCTTCCAACTCTTCTGTCAAGAAAGGGGAATCATTAATTGATACCGTCAACAACATCCTGTCCATGAAGGTAGATATGGTTGTGATGCGTCACCCAAATCCTGGCGCGGCTATGTTTTTATCCAAGCATGTTAATGCCTGTATTGTCAATGCCGGTGACGGCGCACACGAACACCCAACACAAGCTCTTTTGGACTGTTTTTCTATTCGGGAAAAGCTGGGAGATATCGCTGGAAAAAAGGTTGTTATCGTCGGAGACATTCTACATTCTAGAGTTGCATTGTCAAATATTTTTGCTCTGAAAAAACTCGGGGCAGAGGTGATGGTCTGTGGCCCATTCACACTTATTCCTAAGCATATTGAATCTTTAGGTGTTACCATTGAAACCAGTCTGGAAAAAGCACTACAATGGGCCGATGTTGCCAATGTACTTCGTGTGCAGTTTGAGCGCATGAGAACCAGTTTCTTTCCATCAAATCGTGAATATGCTATGCAATACGGTATCACAAAACAGGTGGTTGAAAATTTAGATAAAAGACTCTTAATTATGCACCCTGGTCCGATCAATCGAGGAGTTGAAATCTCATCTGATATTGCAGACTCAGAGCATGCGATTATTCTTGATCAAGTTGAAAATGGAGTTGCTGTCCGCATGGCGATTTTGTATCTTTTGGCTAGTAAAATTGAACAATGACATTTGAGAGTAAAGAAAATACCACCATTATCACCTGTAAAGATTCAGATATAATTGGACGTCCATTCCGTGATGAAATTAAGCGCAAATACAAATCCTTTTCGTCCCACAATATCGTCGTGGATCTAAGTTTAATAAAACCTGTTTTATCCAAACATATTAAAGACTTTATCGAGCTCGCAGGTCATCATAAAAATTTAAACAACAAGTCTTTTGTTATCGTAACTGGTCCAATATCTTTAAAACGATTACCAGAGGGTCTTACTGTTGTTCCGACCTTACATGAAGCCCTTGATACGGTTGAGATTGAGGAGATTGAACGCGATTTAGGGATCTGATGAAACTCACAATTCTTGGGTGTCATTCTGCTACTCCACATACTGATAAAGCACCTACTGCACAATTGTTGTCGACCAAAAAGCATCATTTTCTGATTGATTGCGGTGAAGGAACTCAAGTATTACTGCGTAAAGCGAAGGTCAAATTTGCACACATTAAACATATTTTTATTTCCCACCTGCATGGTGACCACTTTTATGGGCTACCTGGATTGATATCTACCTTTCGACTTTTGGGTCGTGAAGCCCCCTTGCATATCTATGGACCAGTCGGGATACGAGAAGCGGTAACGCTACTTCTCAAATTGTCTGATTCATGGACAAATTACCCTTTACATTTTCATGAACTGAGCGAAAAAGAGCCCGTTTGTTTGTTTTCAGATGGCGAAATGGAAGTCCACACCATTCCATTGAAACATCGCGTATATACGAATGGTTTTTTGTTTCGAGAAACACCAAAAGAACGCAAAATCAATCCTAAGGCAGTAAAGAAACTTCGAATTGACCAAAGTCAAATGAGAAACCTAAAGCAAGGAAAAGATGTGGTCAATACAGATGGAGAAAGCATTTCGAATACACAATTGACGCACGACCCAAAACCTTCAAAAGCATATGCGTTTTGTAGCGATACGGCATATCATCCTGAAATGACTCGACAAATACAAGGGGTTGATGTCTTGTATCACGAAGCAACTTTTTTGGATGATAATCTGGAGTTGGCCAAAAAGACTGATCATTCTACTGCCAAGCAAGCTGCGCAAATTGCCAAGGATGCCAACGTCAACTGTTTAATATTGGGTCATTATTCGTCACGTTACAAGAATTTAGAATTATTTAAAATCGAGGCAGCCGAAATTTTTCCCAATGTCGAGTTGGCATACGATGGATATTCGCTAGAGTTTTAATGATTTTGTAATTTCACAGTAAAATTCAAACGATGGATCTCTCTGATTTTCGAAAACAATACACCAAGGGGCAGTTGCTGGAGTCTGAAGCTCCACCCAACCCATTCGATTTGTTTGGACACTGGTTTGATGAGGTTCAATCCCATGGAAAGGAGCAAGAGACCAATGCCATGACACTGAGTACGCACCTAGCAGAAGGCGGGATTGCATCTCGTGTTGTACTTTTAAAAGAAGTACGTGATGATGGTTTTGTTTTCTATACCAACTATAACAGCACCAAAGGGCAATCGATCGCACATGATCATCGGGTCTGCTTGTCATTTTTTTGGCAAAGTATGGAACGTCAGGTAATCATTCAAGGAATCGCTACCAAACTAACCGCCAAAGACTCAGATCAATATTTTAATTCTCGTCCACGTGGCAGTCAACTGGGCGCTCATGTCTCATATCAAAGTACAAAAATTCAAGATCGAACTGCGCTTGAAAGCAAGTTAGCAGCCCTAGAGACCCGATATCAAGACCGACCGATTCCCAGACCGACTCATTGGGGTGGTTATGTAGTGACACCCTCTTCTATAGAATTTTGGCAAGGACGTGCAAACAGACTTCATGATCGTTTGGCTTACAAAAGGGAATCATCTGCTTGGACAATCACACGCCTTTCCCCATGAAAACATGGGTAATGGTTCGTCATGCCAAATCGTCTTGGGAGTTCAACTTGACAGACCGAGAACGTCCGCTAGCCGATCGAGGGGTCAAAGATGCGATTTTGATCGGACGAGAACTCAGTAAACACAATCTGCATATTGATCAGGTCTTTAGTAGCCCAGCAAAACGTGCTTTCGACACCGCCTTGCTCATGGGATCTGAACTGGGGCTATCGACAGAAAATATTCAAGTCGAAGAAGATCTCTATGATTTTATGGGGAAACAAGCTTTAGGGTTTGTTCGTTCTCTTCCCGATGATCTCCATACCATCATGACTTTTGGGCATAACAATGCCTGCACGCACCTTGCACAATCCTTGGGAAATTACACAAACGCCAATATCCCGACAGCAACAGCTGTGATTTTTCATTTTGACGTATCTTTATGGTCGGATATCCAGCAGTGTAACTGCACTTCTATTCGTCCAAAAACACTACGCTAAATGTCACAAAATCGTTTCGTCAATAGGGAAATTAGTTGGTTGGACTTTAATGCGCGTGTATTGCAAGAAGCGCAAGATGAGAAAGTCCCACTTATTGAGCGTTTGCGCTTTATTGGCATTTTTTCGAATAATCTGGATGAGTTTTACAAAGTGCGTTATGCGACGGTCAAGCGAATTGCTCGGCTGGAGGAAGCCAAAAACAGAGTGTTTGGAGACCGCCCTGCAGAAGTTCTACTCAAAGAAATTACAAACAAAACCATCGCCCTGCAAAAGGAAAGTTTAGACACCCTAAACGCCTTACACACTGCCCTAGAACAAGAAAATATTTTTATCGTTAGAGAAGATGAAATCAATGAGGAGCAACGCTTGTTTATCAACACCTATTTTTCGCAAGAAGTCGGCCCCTCATTAGTCACTTTGATGTTGAATAATATCGAGTCGATTTCAAGAATTAAGGACGTCAATGCGTTTTTGGCTGTACGTATGGAGCTGGATGCCGAAAAACACCCTTTTCTAGATCCTATACAGTTTGCATTGATTGAAATTCCATCCTCGCTCAAGCGGTTTGTTGTTTTACCATCTGCAGAGGGAAAAACCCATGTGATGTTGTTAGACGACCTGATTCGCACCCAGTTATCAACAATTTTTGATGTGTTTCAAAACAAAACAATTGAAGCGCATATGGTTAAATTTAGTCGTGATGCCGAACTCGATATCGACGATGATTTATCCAAAAGCTATGTCGAAAAAGTAGCAGAGAGTGTCAAAGACCGTTCGCATGGTGAAGCAGTTCGTTTTGTATATGATCAAGATATTGCAGAGGATACCTTATCGCTGTTGCTAGACCGTCTTGATATCGATAGTCGCGATAGTGTCATCGCTGGCGGTCGATATCACAACCGCACAGATTATATCAAGTTTCCCGATTTGGGCAGATCGGATTTAAAATACCAACCGCAAGACCCATTGCCGATCGTTGATTTTGATTTGCATAAGAGTATATTCTCCCAGATTGCAACCAAGGATCGCTTGATGTTTACGCCCTATCATTCCTTTGCCTATTTGGTTAAATTCCTTCGTGAAGCAGCCATTGACCCCAATGTTAAAAGCATTTCGATTACCATCTATCGCCTTTCCAAACTATCGAATGTAGCGAGTGCCTTGATTCAAGCCGCTCGAAATGGCAAACGCGTAACTGTTCAAATTGAATTACAAGCCCGTTTTGATGAAGAAGCCAACATCAGTTATGCGGAAGAAATGAAAAAAGAAGGGATCCGACTCATTTTTGGGGTTCCTGGACTCAAAGTGCATTCCAAAATCTGTGTGGTTCATCGTCTTGAGGGCGATAAACTCAAACGCTATGGATTTGTCAGTACAGGGAATTTTAATGAGTCCACAGCAAAAATATATACAGATTATACGCTGTTTACCTCCAACCAACCGATTTTAAAAGAAGTTGACAAAGTGTTTCGGTTTTTGGAAGCGAGCTATCGCGTCAACAAATACAAGCATCTCGTCGTATCCCCGCATTCAACCTCTTCCTTTTTTACCTCTTTGATTGAACAAGAAATCGATCATGTAAAAAATGGTAAAACAGGACTGATCAAGTTAAAAATGAACAGTTTGACCAACTACAACATCATCGAAACGCTCTATGATGCGAGTCGGGCAGGGGTGCATATCCAGCTCATTGTTCGTGGGGTTTGTTGTTTGATTCCAGGCATAGAAGGGATGAGCGAAAACATCGAAGTCATCAGCGTGGTCGATAAGTTTTTGGAACATACTCGCATGATGATTTTTGAAAATGATGGCGACCCCTTGGTCTATATTTCATCAGCGGATTGGATGACACGTAACCTTGACAACAGGGTAGAGGTGTCTTGTCCAATCTATGACCCTGACATCAAACAAGATCTGTTAGACACTTTTGCCATCACTTGGGACGATACCGTAAAGGCACGTTTGTTAAATGGCAAAAAGCCCAATACCTATAAAAAATCCAGTTCGGAACAACGCAGAACCCAAATCGATATGTATAACCACTACAAAAACAAGCTCACTCTTGAAGGTTAAAAAATATGCTGCAATTGATGTTGGATCCAACGCAATTCGATTGTTGATCATGAACATCATTGAACGCAAAGGGGAGGAGCCGCTGTTTACCAAAAATGCGATCATACGTGCACCCATTCGATTGGGTTCGGATTCGTTTGTGGTTGGTGAAATATCACCCAAAAAGAAAAAGCGAATGATTGATTCCATCAAGGCCTTTCAGCTGTTGATGAAAGTGCACAATGTCGATCGCTATTTGGCCTATGCGACCTCCGCTTTGCGTGAGGCAAACAACGGCTTACAGGTCACTGCCGAGATTCGAAAAAAAACAGGGGTTAACATCGAAATTATCGATGGTCATCGTGAGGCAGAAATCATTGCTTCAACTGATTTGTATAAGGTGGTAAAGCCAGATCAAAACTATCTGTTTGTCGACGTGGGTGGCGGAAGCACCGAGCTGACGGTTTATAGTCAAGGGCAGATTGTGGTGTCGAAATCCTTTAAGATCGGAACGGTACGTCTGCTTAAGAAAATGGTGGACAAATCAGTTTGGAATTCCTACAAGCGTTGGATTATCAAACACACTTCTGGTTACAAACAAATGTCGGTGTTGGGTTCTGGCGGAACGATTAACTCTCTGTTTAAGCTTTCTGGAAACAGTGCTGGAGAGCCCTTGTCCTATGACTTTATCAAAGAAAAGTACAAAACCTTCCAGTCGATGAGCCCCAAGCAAATGATGGTTGATTTTAGTTTTAATGCCGACCGTGCAGATGTGATCGAGCAAGCCACCCGCATATACCTTATGGGCATGAAGCACTCCAACTCTACGCAGATTCATGTCCCGAAAGTTGGACTAGCCGATGGGATGGTAAAATTGCTTTATAAAGAGAAGGGGTAGCCCCTTCAGTTCAATTCCCCTTCTATCTAAATCTTTTTTTGATACCCTTACCCATGCATGGTCTCTTTTTTGCCAAAGCTTTTGATAAGTTCGCCTTCAAAGTCGAGTAGGGCTTTCCATTTCTGATCGGTTTTTTCGCGTCCGCCATAGGTGCGGGCAAACTGTAAAAACATGGTATAGTGATTCGCTTCGCTAATCATCAGTTTTTTGTAAAAACGAGCCAACTGCTTATCTTCCAATTTTTCAGATAACAAACGGAAACGCTCACAGCTCCGCGCTTCAATAAGGCCGGCATACAACAACTTATGCACCAAATGAACCTCTCGGCTACCGCCTTTGGGAAAAAATTGCATCAATTGATTCACATAGGCATCTTTACGCTCTCGACCGAGCGTAAATCCGCGTTCAATCAAAAGTTCGTGTACCATTTTAAAATGACTCATTTCCTCAGCGACCAAATCAATCATGGCTCGTACCAATTCGGTTTTTTCAGGAAAACCAATGATAAAGGAAATGGCTGTACTCGCTGCTTTTTGCTCACAATAGGCGTGATCAACCAAGATCTCTTCGATATTTTTCTCTACGATATTCACCCAGCGTGGGTCGGTAGGGAGTTGAAGTCCTAACATGATGATTAATTTAAATCCAGATTAAATTCTTTGCGAATGTCATCGACCAAAGGGTTGATTTTGACCAGTTGCTCGTATTTGTCTCTGGGCGTATAGACATAGTTTTGCTGTTCTTCCTGGCTGACATGAATTACAAATTGAAGCAAATCATTTTTTAACGCATCAGCAAGTACACCGATAATCTTTCCCTTCTCACTTTCCAGTTCGAGTTTGTTGGTTTTATTGGGAAAATTGAGGTGAATTTCCACTTTGTTTTTCAATCGTGGACTATCGAGATTGAGTAGGGCAGCGAGATTGTACTCTCCATCGGCTTCCAACTGGGAAGACAAGGCTTTCCACGCTGTTTCCAAACTCTCTTGACCAATGGTTTCCTCGCGTGTACTTTTGCCGATCGTGGGCTGATTCGCCTTGACGTTCTTTTGATAAGCAATACTGGAGAGAGACAATCCAGAAACCCCTTTGGGCTGAATATCAAGTGCTATGGGCTTTTCCTTGACTGGCTCCGCTGGTGCTGTGGTTGATTCCGCATCTGGTTTTTCAAGATTAGGGGGCTGAATGGTTTCTACAGAAGTCTCCTCAATGGGTTTGGCGACTATTGACTCAGCAATTGATTTGGGTTCTTCTTTTGCGGCGGGCTTTTGGGGTGCTTTGTCTGTCTTTAGGGCTGGTTTGATGTAGGGTTTATCCTTTTTTTTTTCGTCCTCTACAGAGGCGATTTGCATCAAACAGAGCTCAACATGCAAACGCTGGTTTTTAGATCCTTTATACTGTAAATCGCATTCGTTTGTCAAGGTAATTGCTTTTTCGAGAAACGATAGGTCAGCCATTTCGGATTGGGTTAGATATTTTTTTTGCGTCGAAGAACCAACTTCAATTAAAGAAACGGTGTCTGGGTGCTTACACATCCACAAATCACGAAAATGACTGGCAAGCCCAACAATAAATTGATGCCCGTCAAATCCTTTGGATAAGACTTGGTCAAACGATAAAATTACACCTCTGATATCTCCTTCAATCAATTGCTTGGTGATTTGCAAATAGGTGTCAAAATCGAGTATGTTTAGGTTGACAGAAACATGCTCTGCCGTGATGGTATCATTGGAAAAGCTAACAATACGATCAAAGATGGAGAGCGCATCTCGCATGGCGCCGTCTGCCTTTTGTGCTATGAGTTGAAGGGCTTCTTCCTCGGCTTGAATCCCTTTGGTTTTGGCGATTTTTTGCAAATAGTTTTTTGTGTCCGTTACGCCAATGCGTTTAAAATCAAAAATTTGACAACGCGAAAGTATGGTAGGGATTATTTTGTGTTTTTCGGTTGTAGCAAGGATAAAAATAGCATGGGCAGGCGGTTCTTCCAACGTTTTTAAAAAGGCATTAAAAGCAGCTTGGGAAAGCATATGTACTTCGTCGATGATGTAGACCTTGTATTTCCCCACTTGCGGTGGAATTCGCACCTGATCGATAAGATTTCGAATATCCTCAACAGAGTTGTTTGAGGCGGCATCCAACTCAAAAATATTAAAGGAAAAATCGTTGTCTTGGGCAGCGGCTTCGTCGCTATCATTGATTTTTTTGGCGAGGATACGCGCACAAGTCGTTTTACCAACTCCACGTGGCCCGCAGAACAACAAGGCCTGGGCAAGATGGTCTTTGGCAATTGCATTCTCTAGGGTTTGGGTAATGGACTTCTGTCCAACAACGTCTTCAAACCGCTGAGGGCGATATTTTAAGGCCGATACAACAAAGGGTTCCACAGAAACAAAGATATCAAAACCGCTTGGATTTCCATCTGCTCTTTTCATGTGTTTATCAACTGTAAATCATGTATTTTTGCAAAGCAGGCCACCTTACCGCTGTGCGCAAGTGCAGAGGAAAGTCCGGACACCATAGCGCAGTATAGCGGGTAACGCCCGTCGTCCGCCTAGCGGATAGGACCAGTGCAACAGAAAGAAAGTACAGTTCGGCTGTAGTGAAATCAGGTAAACTCTATACGGTGAAACGCCAAGTAAACCAGTGTTTGAAAGAAGCGCTCTTGAGCTGGTGGGTGGGCGGATAGAGCCCCGCAGTAATGTTGGGTCGAGATCAATGGTAAGGCACGACAGAATCCGGCTTATGGCCTGCTTTTTTATTTGTTTGTTGGCCCCATCAAATCACTAAAAAAGTTATCATTGGCTTCCCATAATTCGATTGCATTCCCCTCGGGATCCAATATGTGTACAAATTTCCCACAGGGGTAAGTCGTGACTTCATCGATGATTTTTGTTCCAATTTTTCGCAAGTACGCTACCTTTTTTTTGATGTTTTCCACTCGAAAATTAACCATAAACTCTTTGGTTGAGGGCGAAAAGTAATCTGTATCATTTTTGAAAACAGACCACAGAAAATACTGAACCTTTTCAGGGTTATTTGCATTTCGAAACTCAAATGAGGAACCGTAAGGATTAAGATTAAAACTCAAATGGTCTTTGTACCACTTGCGAAGGCGACTTGGCTTTTTGGCTTTGAAAAAAATACCACCAACTCCGATGACTTTGGGTTTTAACATGGGGCTTATTTTCAATAAATATAAACATTTAATGGGACTGCAAAAGGGGTACGGTCTCGGGACCGTTGTTGAATAGTAAATCCAAAATGCTCAGGTCAGGGATAAACCCATTTTTGTCGCTAAAGACTTGGGTGTATTCACAAGCTGTGGTTGCCTTAGTGGTTTTCGCACCGATCAGATGCCGTAAATCGTGGTGAGGACTATCTTTTTCATAAATCTTTGTGGTTTCTTGGGGTGCTTGAATCTGCAACAACTCACAAATCGTTTTCATGACCTGGATGTTAAACGCTAGTAGAAACTCAAATCTGTCTTGGTATAATGGTGCGATATCGTCTTCATAGTATTCAAAAAAGGGAGAAGACTGGTATGCGGTCTTGAGTGACAACCAATGATTTCTTTGCCATGGAAATTCGTTTGCGATTTGTACATCTTTATAGTTTTGATGCCCGTCATAACCGAGATGTTGAATCGGAATACTCAGCATGAGCTTTCCGTTGGCTGCATGGATTTCCATGCGATTGCGATAGGTTTGTTTCTGATAAAAATCCTCTACTTCCCAAAGAATAGGTTGCTGTTTGCATATGGGAACCCAATGCGAGATTGGTCCTGCATAGGCAAGGGGAAGTAGGGTGTGGGTCATTGCTTTTTAAGACGCTTACGAACACGTATAAAAACTTGATAAGCAACGATAATTGCCAAAAAGTGCCAACGATAGGAAACGGGTTCGCCATCTCCATTGGTTGTTGTGAAGACACGATTCCAGCGTACTTTCCAATTGGCAATTCCATCATTGATCCCATCAATGCTCATCCAGATAAAAATGGGTTTTCCAACGATGTGGTCTGCTGGTACAAATCCCCAAAACCGACTGTCTTCCGAGCGATGGCGATTGTCACCCATCATCCAAAAATAATCTTGTAAGAAGGTGTATTGATCTGTTGGTTCGCCATCGATCAGAATGCTATTGTCTTCATAGGTGAGTGTTCGTTTTTCATAATCCCGAATCAACTTTCGATACAAGGCAATATTGTCTTTAGTTAAGGATACAGTGAACCCTTGTTTTGGCATGACGATCGGTCCAAAATTATCTTCGTTCCAGTTGTAGCGAATGTCATTTGGAAAAAAGTTTGTATTGTATGATTGTCGATTGTTGATATTGCGAACCAAACTGTCAAAACGAATCTCGTTTCTAATCTTTTTGGCTTCTTCCAGTGTGAGGAAAATTGTTTTTTGTGTATCTCGAAGTTCGGTTACCCGTATTCGATGTCTTCGTATTAGATCTGTTGGAATTCCTCTCGAACTTGAAATCGCAATCAGCTTATCACCCTGCCGAATGACATTGATGTTGTTGGCAAACAGTGCGTTGAGCTGTTGTTGCGAGATGTTGCTTTCAATCCGAAATCGTCTGGTCAAATCTCGTATTCCTGCCTGAACCAGCTCTCTAGATGATATCCCCGTTTTGTTATATGCAGTATATCCATAGAGTGGTTTGGCTCGATCGGGGAGTTGGGTACGTTCTCCATTAATATGAATAATCCCATCGATAATTTCTAAGGTGTCTCCAGGGATGGCAACACAGCGCTTTACATAGTTTGATTTTTTGTCAATGGGTTTATCGACTCGGGCTTCTTTCTTAAAAAACTGACGTACCGTATCTGCTGGCCAACTAAAGACCACAATCTCATTGCGCTTGATCTTCTGTAGTTTGGGCAATCGCATATAGGGTAATTGTGGGTTTTTTAGATACGACCGTACACGCGCTAAAGGGATGGTGTCGTGCACCATTGGAAAGGAGACTGCCGTTTGGGGAACTCTTGCCCCATAGTGGTACTTGCTAACAAAGAGAAAATCACCTGTTAAAAGTGTTTTTTCCAATGAGCCAGTCGGAATGATGTAGGGTTGAATAAAATAGGTGTGGACAAGGGTGGCGATGACTACGGCAAATAAAATCGAGCTAAACCATTCCCCAAAAGCGGTTCTTGGCTTTAAACTTCGGTCTTTGATGTGTTCAAGTTGATCATTGTAGTTGATGGTGTAGAGATAAAGTCCAAAACTGATCAGTGTCAGAAAGGTATCTGTTGTACTTCTTTTGCCAAAACTTCGAGCGGTTTCAACCCATACCACGGGAAAAATAATCAAGTTGATGATTGGCATAAAAAACATCAACACCCACCATCGAGGACGGTTGATGATTTTCATCAATACCAACGCATTATAGATTGGAATCGCAGCTTGCCACGGCTTATATCCTGCGCGCTGATATAACTTCCATGTCCCAAAAAAATGAACAAATTGAACAAAGAGAATAAAAAGAAACCACTGTGTGAATGTCATAGAAAACGTGTTTTATCCGTCGATTGGGTTCTTAGAGCTGTAAAACATCTCTCATGCTAAAAATACCTTTTTTGTTCTTAATCCATTCGGCAGCAATTATAGCGCCCAAAGCAAAACCAGTCCGGTTATGCGCAGTATGTGTGATGGAAATCTCATCGATTTCTGAACGATGGGTGACCGTATGAGTGCCAGGCACTTCATCTTTTCGTATGGAGGTAATTGGAACCCCCTCTCCATTATCCTCAACCAAATGCCATACGTTACCTGCTGATGGAATTCCTTCTGCCAATGTGATTGCTGTACCACTTGGCTTATCTAGTTTTTGCGTGTGATGAATTTCTTCTATTGAAGCAGTGTAAAGCGGTTGTTTTTGCATCATATCAGCTAACTTTACATTGAGTTCGAAAAACAGATTGACACCTAAACTAAAATTAGAAGCATAAAGAAATGCACCCTCATTTTGTTGACATAAAGTTTCAACTTCGTCAAGCCGATCTAGCCAACCCGTGGTACCACAGACTACAGGGATTTTTTTGTTGATTGCACTTGTAATGTTCTCATAGGCAGCCATGGGAACGCTAAAATTGATTGCGACATCTGCCTCATAGGCTTCATCTGGATTGTCTTTATCGATTTTGGCAACAATTGTATGTCCTCTGTCAATGGCAATTTTTTCAATCGCTTGTCCCATGCGTCCGTAACCTAGTAAAGCAATTTTCATTTCACAAATTTAAAAATTGAAATTTAGACTCACTCCAAAATGATGATCTGCAACGATAGGATTTTGATCCATATATGGTTTTAGGCTCAGGTTTTGGTTGATATTATACTGCTTGAGATGTGCATCAATATTGGCATCTAGGATATTGAGAAAGTAAGTGCCAATGACAAACAACATCGATTGATCGCGGTATTGTTTGTAAAAATTCATTCCATCGATCAAGCGATCATTGTCAAAAATGACATCTTGAAATTCATCATCAGCGAAGCCAGCCAACCTCCGTTTGTAGGCATTTCTATACCGTTTAAAATTTTTGTTGTTTAAATCGTAGTAATAAATCGATGCTCCAATTCCCCCATAGATCAGCGGAAGTTTCCAATAACGTTTGTTGTACACTTGGCCTAGACCTGGTAAAACAGCTGAGTAAAAAGCGGCTTTTGCTGGTCGAAGCGGGTCGATTTCCTTAATGACTGAATTTGATAAATCTTGTTTTTGTCCAAAGCAAACAAAAGAAATCAGCACAACGAGTTGTGTAAGTTTAGGGTTCACTTTGTAGTCGTTTGGTCAAAGATTTGAAATCTTTTTCAGAGG
>MDTD01200363.1_pt1 | contig 58993 bp, 87 predicted proteins | sample 811221 | NCBI WGS metagenome assembly MDTD01 (sample SAMN05326646, study PRJNA326480) | marine metagenome | isolation source: seawater | place: Pacific Ocean: South West | collected 2011
GATGAAGCAGATAGAGAAACAGATGTTCCAAGTTAAATAACATATTATGAGTAAGTACTATAGATCTGTATTAAATGTTTTAACACCAGCTTTTAGCTCTACCAAGTCTATGGCTTTTGATGGAGTTGACGATTATATAGACTGTGGTAATATAAGTGCTTTAAATGGTGTTACAGAAGCTACTTGGATGGGGTGGTTTAATAGAAGTGGTACTTCAAATTATTACTTATTTGGAACTTGGGGAACTACAGCTGGAGAAAAACAATTTGTTCCTCTACAAAATGGTGGCGTTACGGGTTCAATTGTGGTTTATATGGCTACTTCAACTGGTGTTCAAAAAACAATGTATAAACACACTTATGATGTTACTGCAACCATTGGCAATTGGCATCATTATGCTTTTGTATATAATGAAGCAGAAGCAAGCGATGCAGATAAAATGAAAGTTTATATGGATGGAGTTGAATTAGCAAATACACTTTCAGGTGCAGCTTTAACTTCTTTAAATTCCTCAACTGCTAGTTTTGAAATAGGTAAATTAGGTGGTTATACTACTAACGAATTTAATGGAAACATTGACGAGGTTGCAGTTTTTACAAGTGCTTTAAGTCCAACAAATATAAGTGCAATTTATAACTCAGGAGTACCAGCAGATTTAAGCAGTTATTCCCCAACAGCTTGGTACAGAATGGGAGAGAATGGTTCTTGGAAATCTCCTCAGTGGTTACTACCTGAAAATAGTAATGTTGATAATTCAAGATTTTCAAATTATAGTTTTGAATTTGATGGAATTAACGACCAAATAAATTTAACTGATATTCCTTTTGTTAGAGCAGGAGGTCAAAACTTTTCAATTAGTGCTTGGGTTTATTGTAATAGTTCTAGTCAAAATGGTTTCTTTTCAACTGCTGTAAACGCTAGTTTTGCTGGACAAATAAATTTATTGAAAAACAGTAACAGACAAGCTGTTTTTACCATCGTAACCTCATCAACAGGAAATATAGAAATTAGAAGTTCTAACGCTTCGATAACTTCAAACACTTGGCACCATATAGTAGCAACTTTTGATGGAACTCAAGCAATAGTAGCAGACAGGGTTAATATTTACGTTAATGGAGTTTTAGATAATGATTATCTATCAGCTGGAACTGCAACAAACCTGCCTTCAGGTAGTAGCTTTATTTTTAATAGAATAGGTAGAACAGCTTTAGGTGTTAGACAAAATGGAAAGATAGATAACCTAGCAATATGGGATAGCACACTAACTGCTGGAAATGTTACTACTCTTTATAATAGTGGAAGCCCTGTTGATATTTCAACACTTTCTCCAACTGCTGGATGGAAGTTAGGTGAAGAAGCAACATTCTCAACAGATTGGACTATACCTGATTCAATAGGTAGCTTTGATGGAACATCAGTAAATATGACAATAGAAGATAGAGTGGGCGAAGCTCCTAACAGTAGTAATAATTCACTATCTTACAATATGGATGAAGCAGATAGAGAAGAAGACGTACCAAGTTAAGTAGAATTTTATTACCTTTGTAAAAACAATTAAATTATGCCAACAATACCAAGCAACGAACAATTTGTAGGAATAACCTCAACGGTTAATTTAGCAGAAAAAAAATCTACTGTTTTAAATGATAAAAGAACAGTGTATACCTACGCAGATTTCAAGACAGGAATCCAAGGTGCCACACAAACTACAGGTACAGTAATAGCCTTTAATGAGCCATTAATATATAACACATCATCTGCACCAGGTACAGGAAATATAACAAATTCTTTAACAGATGCTAAATTAGGAATAGTACAAAAGATTTACCATAACGATGGTTCATCTCCTACTGTTCCAGCAGGATGGGTATTGATAGGAAGTGGAACATACACCACCAGTGCATTAAATATTATTTACGCTGAATGGTGTGGAGGTACACGAGTAGAATATTGGATAGTTTAAAAATAATAAAAATGGAAGCAAGATTTAATCACTTAGTATATGCTATTTGTAATATAGCAACAGATTTACAAAACATTGACTTTAGCCAGGTAGGTGAAAGTTCATCATCAACAATTAGAAGAAGTTTAGATGATACGCTTTTTGTAATTAAGTATAATGCAGAGCCTACATTTATTAAGGATGGTACCGTTACTCCTTCGCAGGTGTTAACACACGCAGAAGCCCTTGAGCTAATGAGTACGCCAGCCTGGTCAGAACCAATACCTGAAGAGGTTGAATGAACGGTAAAAAAGAAAAAAAAACAAAGAAAAAAAAGAAGACCTAGACGAAGAAGGATGCGTAATAAACGCAGAAAAAGAAGAAGTCTGTAATTTTTATGTTTTATAAACGACTTATATTTTTAAATAATGGAAGAAAAAATAGACAGACTAATACAGGGTCAAATTAAGATTCAAACAAAACTAGAATCTATGGAAGAAAAAACCCATGATCAAGAAAAAAGAATTAGATCACTTGAGACTAAATTCTGGACAGCTCTTGGAACATTCTTCGTTGGTATTGGCACCTTTATTGAAGGCTTGTTTATGAAGTAGCTATGAAAAAACTACTACCCTTAATTATATTCTTACTATTACCACTTTTAAATTTTTCTCAAGCCATACTCTTAATGCCTAATGATGGTTTATGGTATACATACACTACAGATAATGCAGTATTATATGATGATGGGTATACATTAAATTATGATAACAATGGTTTAGGAGCTTTAACAATATATCCTGTAATAGGTAATTTAGTGGCTACACCAGCTTTTTTTGATGTAGAATACAACTCAGTCTGTGGCTGGGATGTTTTTGAGGTATATGATGGCGATGACTTTACTACACTAATTGGAAGTTATTGCGGAACAAGTATACCTGCATATTTTGAATCTACTCACCCTACAGGAGCTCTAACTTTTTTATGGTCCACCGATGGAAGTGTAACCTACCCAGGGTTTGAGATTAGAATAAGTAACACGGGTTTTGCATTACCTATAGAGTTGATATCTTTTAACGCAGGATATAACGGAAATGACGTAGTAATAGATTGGAGTGTAGCCTCACAGGTTAATAATGATTACTATAAGATTCAACGTAGTGTAGATGTAGAGGATTGGCATACTATAGCTACCGTAGAAGGTGGAGGGAGTGTAAATACCCAAGTTGATTATAGGGCTACGGATCAGAATCCTTTACTAGGTGTTTCTTACTACCGATTAACCCAAACTGATTATGATGGTACTACCGAAGTTTTTTTTCCTGTATCAGTAGTTATTGAGCCTAAAACTAAGGAAGTAATAAAAATATTTAATATCTTTGGCCAAGAAGTAACACTAGATTATCAGGGTTTAATTATAAAACTATACCGTGATGGTTCGGTGCAAAAAATAAATAATTATGGGAGATCTAACTAAAAACTTTAGTAAGTCTGAGTTTAATTGCAACTGTGGATGTGAGATGCCAGAGGATATACTAGATAATGTAGAGGTTCATGCACACAACCTACAAACCATTAGAGATTTCTTAAATACACCCATAAAAATAAACTCAGGTTACAGATGCCCTAGTTACAATGCTAAGGTAGGTGGAGCGTCAAAATCTGAGCATAAAAATGGAAATGCAAGTGACCTAGCGGTAAGTAGTCATAGCCCTAGTGACCTAGCTGATGTGATAGAGGGATTAATTAGAATAGGTGCTATAGAAGAGGGTGGATTAGGAAGATATAACACATTTACCCATTATGACCGTAGAGGCACTAAGGCTCGGTGGGATAACACTTAAACAACTAAAAATGAAAGATAGATTATTTTCAAACTACGTTACTACAATACTAGGTTTATTAATTCTTGTATTCTGTGGTGTAATGATTTTTATGGAAAAAGCCACTATTGAGGATATGTCAGGATGGATGACTACAGGGTTATTATTCTTACGTTCAAAAGATTCTTTAATTGCGTTACCTAAGTCTTAAAATATTTATTATATTTGCAGCCGTTTTAGTAGGATGTACTCCACAAAAAAGGCTCAATAGGCTAATTAAAAAACACCCACAGCTATTGCAAATGGATACCATTATAGTTATAGATACCGTAGTCGTTCCTGAGTACACCCATGATACTACAACATTGATAGAATATCATGACAGTGTAACAGTAATTAACAATGAACGAATTAAAATCAAATACTTCTACGACACGCTTCGAGAAACAATCCATCATGAGTACACATGCTATGGCGACACGGTTTTTACGGAGAAAATTATACCGTATGAGAAGGTCGTTATACAGGAGCTTACGTGGTGGCAAAAGTACGGTAGTGCGGTAATGATAGGAGGTTTTTTATTATTGTTTTTATTAACATTAAAGAAGTTTGGTAAATTGTTACTATAATTTATTAACTTTGTAAAAAACTAATCACAATGGCAAAGATAAGTACATACACAACCGCAACACCAGCATTAACAGATATGGTACCAGGAACTGACACTGGAGAAGCTAATGCAACAAAAAACTTTACCTTTGAGGCAATAAGAGATTTTATTAGTGCTCAACACGCAGACGTTACAAACGTACCTGCATCAGCTGGTTCTACAGGGGTAGCTGGTCAATTAGCGGTAGATGCAAATTACTTATATGCATGTGTTGCTACAAATACGTGGAAAAGAGTTGCTATTTCAGGATGGGTTTAATAATTAAAATAAAATAAAATGGAAAAAATAAAAAAAGTAGTTACATCACCATTATTCTTAGCAGCAGTAGCTGGGGGAATAGGATTAGCATTATTATTACAGGGTAATGTATTGTACGCTGGTATTTCATTTGGTATTGGAATACGAGAATTTTTGTTAGCATTCAAGGGCTAATACTTTAATTAAAATAAAATAAAATGGCAGATAAAATCACAACAGATGAGCTGGACAGCCTACGCTCACTTCAAAGAAATTTATACGAGTCAAGACTAGATTTAGGGGATGTTCAGGTAGCAATATCTAGACTTCAAACTAAAAGTAAATCATTAGTATTTGACATTGAAAATCACACCGCAGAGCTTAATAAGTTTAGAGAGGGGTTAGATAAAAAGTATGGGGATAAGAAGGTTGATCTAATGACAGGAGCTATAACATGATCATCCGAAAAGTTTCTATAGGGGCAGATTATAAATCTAGCGTAATGCACTATATTGTAGGGCAAGATGTTCTAAGTGGTTCACATAAAATACACCTAATTCGTTATGATGATGATGGGGTAAAAATATGGATAGAAAGACCACCAGGAGAGATTTTACTTTGGAAACAATTTAATCCTAATATGCCAGTTTCTATCGAGTATAATATTGATTTTTAGGATGGATAAGGAAGAAATTATAGAAAAGATAGAGTCATTGAAATCTCAACTTACAGGGGATATGATGAAAGATATGGAGGTTAGGGGTATGATTCACAATCTTGAGATGAAGTTAAACGGGACAAAACCAACGGATTCTCATTTTGATTGTATAGGTTGTGGGTCATGAAGCCTCCATTTCAGTTTCTAGTAAAACCAGTGGGTGGTGTTAGATACAGTCACACTAAAAAAATAGGCGATAAAGATTTTATTGTAAGCTCATCACAAGAGGACCACAGGTCTACTAATAGATTTGCCGAAGTATTAGAGGTTCCTTATACATACAAAGGAGAAATAAAGAAAGGCGATACATTATTAGTACACCACAATGTTTTTAGAAAATACTACGACATTAAGGGTAGAGAGAAAAGTGGACCATCTTTTTTTATGGATAATTTGTTTTTAATTGATTTTGATCAGTTCTTTTTATACAAAACAAGCGATGGGTGGAAGGCACCAAATCCATACTGCTTTGTAGCACCTGTTAAAAATAAAGACACCTATAATTTTAATAATAGTGTTGAGCATGAGCTTGTAGGTGAGATAAGATATCCCAATAAAGAGATGATAGATATGGGGCTAAAAACAGGAGATATTGTTTCTTTTCAACCAGAGAGTGAGTACGAGTTTAATGTTGAAGGTGAAAAAATATATAGAATGTTTACCAAAAATATTTGTATATTGTTAGACAATGAATATAAAAAAGATTAAGGAAGATATAATAAAGGCTGGTGAGTTAGCGGTAAAACAATTAGTAAAGGTAGCTAAGGAAGATATCATTAAGCCTGATCCTGATGATGAACTAGCGGCTGATAGATTAAAGAATGCAGCTGCCACAAAAAAGCTAGCTATTTTTGATGCGTTTGAAATATTGAAAAGAATAGAGGAAGAAAAGGCTATGTTGGAAGAAACCAATACTAACCAAAAAAATAACTCACATGGTGGATTTGCAGAAAGAAGATCACGATGATCTAGACCTATACAAGGTAGTAAATATAGATGTAAGCAAGTCTACAATCACAACAAAAAACAAGGCTAAAACCTGGCACTATGGTTACAATGAAAAGTATGACATTGTTGTTATATCAAAGAATGGAACATTAGGAGAGGTTTATGAAATAAATGGAATAAAAATCGGCCTACCTAAAACGCCATCTAATATAAAAAAGGGTGCTAATAAATGGGTTGTTAATGAGTACCCAAAAGAACTTAGTAAGATACGAACAATTTTTGATTGGAACAAGAGAGATAAGTTATTTAAAAATAAGTGGGTAGATTATATTGAGAATGAATTTGACCGAAGGGAGGATGGATACTGGTTTACAAACAATGGTAAGCCAACCTATATAACAGGATCTCATTATATGTATCTTCAATGGACAAAGATAGATGTAGGTAAGCCAGACTTTAGAGAAGCTAACCGTATATTTTATATATTTTGGGAGGCGTGCAAAGCAGACGAAAGAAGTTTTGGAATGTGTTACTTAAAAAACAGACGTTCTGGATTTTCTTTTATGGGTGCAGAAGAATGTGCTAATTTAGGAACTATATCTAAAGATTCTCGTATAGGTATTTTATCTAAAAAGGGAGCCGATGCTAAAACATTATTTACCGACAAGGTAGTTCCGATAACCCTTAATTACCCATTCTTTTTCAAACCTATTCAGGATGGTATGGATAGACCTAAAACAGAGCTAGCGTTTCGTGTTCCAGCTAGTAAGATTACTAAGAAGAACATGTACACCACAGACGATGAACAGTTAGATGGATTAGACACTACTATCGACTGGAAGAATACGGACGACAACTCTTATGATGGAGAAAAATTATTACTTCTATTGCACGATGAAAGTGGTAAATGGTTGAAACCAACGAATATATTAAATAACTGGAGGGTTACCAAAACGTGTCTACGACTAGGTAGTAGGATTATAGGTAAGTGTATGATGGGATCAACATCTAATGCACTAGATAAGGGTGGTGATAATTTTAAGAAGCTTTATGAAAACTCTAATCCTTTTGAACGAAATGCTAATGGTCAAACTAAATCAGGATTATATTCATTGTTTATTCCTATGGAATGGAACTTTGAGGGGTATATAGATGAATATGGTATGCCTGTATTTCACACCCCAGAAAAACCAGTAAAGGGCGTAGATGGGGCCTGGATAAAAACAGGGGTTATACAGTACTGGCAAAATGAGGTAGACTCTAAAAAATCGGATGCCGATGCACTAAATGAATTTTATCGTCAGTTTCCTAGAACAGAGTCACACGCTTTTAGAGATGAAAGTAAAGCATCTATTTTTAACTTAACTAAAATTTATCAACAAATAGATTACAATGATTCATTGATTCAAGGACATTATCTAACCAGAGGTAAATTTTATTGGAAGGATGGAATAAAAGACAGTGAGGTAATATGGACACCTGATAATGCTGGTAGATTTTTAGTTTCATGGATACCTGAAAAACGATTAAGAAATAACGTAATAAAAAGAAACGGCAAGTTTTATCCAGGCAATGAACACCTAGGTTCTTTTGGTTGTGACCCATACGATATATCAGGAACTGTAGGTGGTAAGGGATCTAACGGATCATTACATGGGTTAACTAAGTTTCACATGGATAACGCACCCTCTAATGAGTTTTTTTTAGAATATGTAGCCAGGCCTCAAACAGCAGAAATATTTTTTGAAGAAATTCTAATGGCCTGTGTATTCTATGGAATGCCTGCACTTATAGAAAATAATAAGGCACGTATACTATATCATTTTAAAAACAGAGGATATCGTGCATTTTCATTAAACAGACCTGATAGAGAAAAAAATAAATTATCTAAAACAGAGAAAGAGTTAGGAGGTATACCTAATACCTCAGAGGACGTAAAACAAGCACACGCATCAGCTATAGAGTCGTACATTGAAAAGTATGTAGGCCTTGATTTAGAGGACCGTTACAGGGATCCTGATGAAATGGGGGCTATGTTTTTTACTAGAACTCTTATGGATTGGGCTAGGTTTGATATTAACAATAGAACCAAATATGATGCATCTATTAGTTCTGGACTTGCAATTATGGCAAATCAGAAGCATATTTATACACCAACCAAGAAAGAGTCAAAAATATCTGTTATCTTTGCAAGATATAGTAATAAAGGAAATATAAGCCAAATTATCAAATAATGAGCAAACCTACCATAGCAGTAAATCCCAGTTCATTCCCAAATCAAATGGCTACAGATAAGCAAAAAGCGTCTGAAGAGTATGGAATGCAGGTGGGAAAAGCAATACAGTATGAGTGGTTCAAACGATCAGGCAATAGTTGTAGGTATTATAGTCAATGGGTAGATTTTCATAGACTAAGACTTTACGCCAGAGGAGAACAGTCAACCGCTAAATATAAATCAGAGTTAGCCATAGATGGCGACTTATCTTACTTAAACCTAGACTGGACACCTGTTCCTATTATACCAAAGTTTGTGGATATAGTGGTGAATGGTATGTCGGATAGATTATTTACCGTTCAAGCCTACGCACAGGATGCGTTGTCAGCTGATCACAGACGTTCATACCAAGCCATGATTGAGGCTGATATGGTGGCTAAAGATTTTTTATTACAAAGTAAGGAACAGTTTGGTATTGATGCATTTAATACTAAGGCTGAGGATTTACCAGCTGATGATCAAGAGCTTCAACTTCATATGCAGCTTAATTATAAACCAGGAATAGAAATAGCGGAAGAAGAGGCGTTAAATACGGTTTTAGAAGAGAATCAATTCATGGAGCTCAGAAAAAGAGTAGACTATGATATTACTGTGATAGGAACGGGATGGGTTAAGCATGAATTTTTACCCAATGCTGGAATAAAAGTTAGTTACGTGGATCCAGCTAATTTAATATATAGCTACACAGAGGACCCTTATTTTAAGGATTGTTTTTATTTTGGTGAGGTTAAACAAATACCTCTCACTGAGTTAATTAAAATAAAACCTGATATAACCAAGGAAGAGTTAAATATGATATCTCAAACTAGTTCAGGGTGGTACGATTACTATGGTATTATAAACCAATACAGAAATGATTTATTTCAAAAAGATATTGTAACTGTTTTATATTTTAATTATAAGACAGATAAGAAATTTGTATATAAGAAAAAATATTTAGAAAACGGTGGTGAAAGAGTTATTAGAAAGGATGAAGATTTTAATCCACCAGAAGGTACAGAGGAAAGGTTTGAGCGTATAGAAAAAAGAATAGATGTATGGTATGAGGGAGTGTTAGTGTTAGGGACTAATTACTTATTAAAGTGGGAGTTGTCTAAAAATATGGTACGACCAAAATCTGCATCTCAACATGCTATGCCAAATTATATTGGTGTAGCCCCAAGAATGTACAAGGGTGTTATTGAATCATTAGTTAGACGTATGACTACGTTTGCTGATCTTATTCAAATGACACACCTAAAGCTTCAACAGGTTCTTTCAAGAGTAGTCCCTGATGGTGTATTTATTGATGCTGACGGAATAAATGAGGTAGATCTTGGTACGGGTGCGGCATATAATCCAGAGGATGCGTTAAGGCTTTATTTTCAAACAGGATCCGTTATAGGAAGAAGTTTTACCGAAGATGGAGAGTTTAATAATGGAAGGGTTCCTATTCAAGAATTAAATTCTAATAGTGGTCAATCTAAAATGGGAAGTTTAATAAGTACCTACAACCACTACTTAAATATGTTGCGTGATGTAACAGGGTTAAATGAGGCTAGAGATGCCTCTACACCTGACCCTAACTCATTAGTTGGATTACAAAAATTAGCGGCATTAAATTCCAACACTGCTACTAGACATATTTTAGATGGTAGTTTATTTGTAACTAAAAGACTAGCTGAGGCCCTTTCGTGTCGTATCGCTGATGTACTAGAGTATGCTGATTTTAAGGAAGAGTTTGTTAATCAAATAGGTAAATATAATGTTAACACCTTAGAAGATATTAAAGATTTATACTTGCATGACTTTGGTATTTTTATTGAAGTTTCTCCTGATGAAGAACAAAAGGCTCAATTAGAGGCTAATATACAAATGGCCCTACAGAGGGATCAAATATCTCTTGAAGATGCTATTGATATTCGACAGCTAAAGAATATAAAAATGGCTAATGAGTTGTTAAAGGTAAAAAGAAAAAACAAGGAGAAGAAGGATGTAGACCGTGAGAACGAGAAGATGCAGATGCAATCTCAGATTAACATGCAGTCACAGCAAGCAGCGGCTCAGTCAGCCATTGAACAGGCTCAAGCAGAAACTCAGGCTAAGATTCAGGTTAAGCAGGCAGAGATAGCATTTGAAATAGAAAAAATGAATGCAGAGGCAGCCCTTAAAAAAGAGTTAATGTTAGAAGAATTTAATCTACAAATGCAAATAAAAAATGCCGAGCAGTTAAGTATTGATGCTAGAGAAAAAAGCAGGGAGGATGCGAAGGCAAGTCGTATATCACAACAAAACACACAACAATCTAAATTAATACAACAAAGAAAGCAGGATTTACCACCTGTAGACTTTGAATCCAATGAGGATAGTTTAGATGGTTTTGATTTAGCTGAATTTGAGCCTAGATAAGTAAAAAAAGTTTATTAACTTTGTAAAAATTAAAATTTAATCTAATGGATGGTATAAAAGTAAGAGAAGTTAGTGGGGATGAACAAAAGTCTTCACAACAAATAGAACAGGAACTTCTTGCAAAACATGAGGGAAATGTTGATGATGGTGTAGAAAAGGTTACATTAAACGAACCCACAGACACTAATCAAGAAGAACCTCAAGAAGAAAAAGTTGAAGTAGAAGAACCTAAACTAGAGGAAACACAAAACGAGTTAGGAGATAACGAAGTTCTTTCATATATTAAAAACAGATATGACAAGGAGATTAATTCTCTTGATGACCTGTTTGAACAAAAGGATAGCAATACGGATTTACCCGAAGATGTATCGGCTTTTCTTAAATTTAAACAGGATACTGGAAGAGGTCTTGAAGATTTTGTTAAATTAAACGAAAACTTTGATGACAAGAATCCAGAACAACTTTTAGCTAGGTATTGGTCTGAGACTAAACCTCATCTTGATAATGACGACATACAGTTTGAATTAAGTGATAGGTTTGGGTATGATGAGGAAGTAGATGAGGAATCGGATATCAGAAAAATAAAAATAGCTAAAAAAGAAGAGCTTGTAAAAGCAAAAGAATATTTTAAAAAACAAAAAGAGCAGTATAGTGTTCCGCTTGAGTCAAGTGTTGCGTTTGCTAATGATGAAGAAAAAAATGTTTTTGAAGCTTACAAGAATAATAAGGCTAAAGAATCGGAGGTTCAGAAGCAAAATTTAAAGAGACAGGAGTTCTTTTTAGAAAAAACAAATACTTTGTTCTCTGATAAATTCAAAGGTTTTGAATTTAAGGTAGGAGAGAAGGAACTTGTTTATAAACCTGGTACGCCAGAGAACCTAAAGAAAGCTCAGTCGGATGTAACTAATTTTATTAACATGCATGTTAGCGAAGATGGTTACTTAAAGGATGCCGCTAATTACCATAAATCTTTAGCAGTTGCAATGAATCCTGAAGCGTTTGCTAAGTTCTTTTATGAACAAGGCATAGCTGATGCAGTTAGTGAGAGTACAAAGGAGTCTAAAAATGTAGACATGCCTATTAGGAAATCACCACAATCAGTAAACAAAACAGGACTTAAAGTTACTGCCTTAGATAATACTCATGGTTCAAGCCTTAGAATAAAGAGTAAAAAAAACAATTAATAACTAAAAATTAGAAAAAATGGCAGGTTCAATTACGGGGGCAGCTGGGCAACCAGCATTAACGCCTTCAGCAATCAAAGCAACAAACCCTGATAATTATCTCACTAGTGGAGAATTTACTTGGTTACAGCAGTACTTACCTGATACCTACGAGAAAGAATTTGAAAGATATGGAAACAGATCAATCAATGCTTTCTTGAGAATGGTGGGTGCTGAACTTCCTACTAACTCAGACCTTATTAAATGGGAAGAGCAAGGAAGATTACATACAAAATACGAAGGAGTAGCATTAGGATCATATCTTGGTACTGAGGATGTTCAGACATTAACAATTACAGGTAACAACTTAAGAATAGGTCAAACTATCGTTATTTCAGATGAAACCGCAGGTTCTTCATTAAGTAATAAAGCTATTATTACAGCTGTTGCTACTAACTCAGTAGATGTAGCTTATTACGAAGCTTCTCAAGCTGCTTATGCAGCGGCAAGTACTATGACAGTATTTGTTTATGGTTCTGAATTTAACAAAGGAGCTAACGGAATGTCTGGTTCTTTAGAGGCTGAGCCTAACGTCTTCCAAAATAAGCCAATTATTATTAAGGACAAGTACATCGTATCTGGTTCTGATATGGCTCAAATTGGATGGGTAGAGGTTACATCTGAGAATGGTGCATCAGGGTACCTATGGTACATTAAGTCTGAGCACGAGACTCGTCAAAGATTTGACGACTACCTAGAGATGGCTATGATCGAAGGTGTTCCAGCAGCAGGTGGTTCTGGTGTAGCTAATTTAGCAGCAGATGGTCAATTAGGTAACCAAGGTACAGACGGTATGTTTTACACTATCGAAAACGAAGGTAACGTGTGGTCTGGTGGTAACCCAACAGCTTTAGCTGACTTTGATGCAATTATTCAAAGATTAGACAAGCAAGGTGCTATCCAAGAGAATGTTCTTTTTGTTAACAGACAAATGGGATTCGATATTGACGACATGTTAGCAGCTCAAAACTCTTACGGTGCAGGTGGTACTTCTTACGGATTGTTTGACAATGACGAAGAGATGGCACTAAACCTTGGATTCTCTGGATTCAAAAGAGGGTATGAGTTCTACAAGTCTGACTGGAAATACCTTAACGATGCTACATTAAGAGGTGGCCTTGTTGGTGGTGCGGTAAACGGTGTTCTTGTTCCAGCTGGAACCATGAATGTTTACGACCAGGTAATGGGTAAAAATGCTCGTAGACCTTTCTTACACGTTAGATTTAGAGCTTCAGAAACTGAAGATAGAAGATATAAGACGTGGGTGACTGGTTCTGCTGGCGGTGCATCAACAGATGATTTTGATGGAATGAGGGTTAACTTCCTTTCTGAGAGAGCATTATGTACAATGGGTGCAAATAACTTCTTTATCTTTAAGAGCTAAGAGGTATATATAATATAGGAGGGGATTATTCCCCTCCTTATTTTTAATATAATTTAAAATTAAATAAAATGAAAAAACAAATAAAAGATAGGATATACGTATTAAAATCCGACTCTACACCATTGAGCTTTATGCTCGCTTCACGTAACACACGAAGATTTCCATTAATGTATTTTGATGAAGAAAAGGGAGTAAATAGATCCCTAAGATATGCTCGTAACCAAAAGAGTCCATTTGAAGACGAACAAGATTCTAATGCTATACTAGAGCCTGTAGTTTTTGAGGACGGCTTTTTAAGAGTATCTAAAAATAATCCCGTACTACAATGGTTTTTAAGTTTACATCCAGGTTTTGGTAAAATCTTTGAAGAGTTAGATACAGAAAAAGATGCTGCTCAAGAGGTTTACAATATGGATGTAGAGCTTGATGCTGAGGTAGCGGCAAGAGATATGTCTATAGATGTAGCGGAATCTATTGCTAGGGTTGTCATGGGATCAAATGTATCTAGAATGACTAGTGCTGAAATTAAGAGAGACATTAGATTATATGCTAGAAGAAACCCTGTAGAATTTTTAGATATGTTGGATGACCCAATGATTAAACTACAGAGTTTATCGCAACGAGCATTAGATGAAAGGATATTAATACTAAAAAATAAAGGTAGAGATGTTTACTTTAATTTAAAGGATAACAAGAAAAAAATGATTACTGTTCCTTTTGAAGAAAAACCAGTTACTGCTATTTCTGCATACCTAAAAACGGATGATGGTATAGAGGTAATGAAGATGTTAGAAAAAAAGTTAAAGTAAATTGAAACCTTTTAAAGAAACTTACGTATAGGTAGGTGTTTGATTATTCATAATTTCATGTTATGTTTATTGGTTAGAGGGGGCTTTAGAGTCCCCTTTTTTTATTACCTTTGTACTTTATAAACCCATAAATTTTTTAAAATGGCAAAATTTTTAAAAGTACCAGTTACATCATTACCAGATAGTTTGATGTCAGCTGACAACGTAGCTCATGTATACAGTGCATCGGCTACATCAACGTCTACTAGAATAGATTATATAGACGGAACTACTACAACTATTACTCACGGAGCTCAAGCTGCTTATAATTTCAGAGATGCATTATCTGATGCTATTGTAGCGTGTCACGCAGAAGGTTGGACTAAAGTTACATTTGACGTATCAATGCCTTCAGGCGTTGCTATATCAGCAATTACTCACGCTTAAACATAATATCATGGAAAAATATATAAAACTAGACGTTACAGCAGAAGGGACTCAAACACTTAGTCTTTCAAACGTAAAATTAATAGCTTATGATTCAGTAGGTGTTGATACTGAAATTTTTTATTTAGGAGGTGCTAAAGCCACTCTTGATCATGCAGCTAATGCTACAGAAACAGTTAGAGAATCATTGCAAAATGCAATGGTAGCTTTACATGAAACAAACTGGAAACAAGTTAGAGATGACTTTACTCCACCTATTGCTATTGCTAATATAGCTGTATCTTAATAAGTAATAACTCTATTTAATTAAGAGGGCTTTTATAGGTCCTCTTTTTTTTTGGTTATATTAAAAAATGGCAAGTCTGTTTTTTTTCTTTATCTTTGTATCAAAGAATTTTAGATGATTAATACGGTTAGAAATACAGTCATGGCTGTCTTGAACAAGGACAACAATGGATACGTAACGCCAGAGGAGTTTAATCTATTTGCAAAGCAGGCTCAACTAGAAATATTTGAGGAGTATTTTTACGACTACAAGAATGCATTAAACCTTCAAAACAAAAGACTGTCTAATAGTGGATATGCAGATATTCCTAAACAACTACAAGAGGTAATAGATTCCTTTACACGAAAAGAAACAGGCTTAACCTATGTGGGAGGTACCACCTCTTTTACATTACCTACGGATTGGTATACCTTGAATACGGTTTTTTATAATACCACTACAGAAGTAGAACGAGTAAATCAAAACAAAATAACACAACTAGTAGCTTCACACCTAACGGCACCAACTACTACTTATCCTGCGTATTACTTAACAGGTGCAAGTGCATCTACACCAACACCAACGAGTGCAGGTAATTCTATAATAGTATATCCCGACACCATAACAACAAACATCGATGTTCTATATGTACGCTATCCATCTGATCCTAAGTGGACCTATAACACAGTATCTGGATCACCTGTATTTAATCAGTCAGCTGCTGACTATCAAGATTTTGAATTACCACTATCAGATCAAGTAGAGCTAACACTAAAGATACTACAGTATGCAGGTGTAAGTATTCGTGAGGCAGAAGTTGTTCAAATGGCCGCACAAGAGGAAGCTATTAATAATCAACAAGAAACATAATGGCATATATAACTAATTATAAATATTATACTAATGAAGGCGTAGTACCTGAAAGTGCTAACTGGGGAGAGTATCAGTTTGTTACCTTGAAAGATATTGTCAACAATTTTATGTTGATGTATGTAGGAGATACCGAGTTAATAAACAACGTAAAGAGATACGCAGTTCTTTTCCATGCAAAAAGAGGTATACAAGAAATAAACTATGATGCTCTAAGAAACATAAAGGTATTACAAATGGATGTAGATGAGAATTTAAAGTTTATCCTACCTCCTGATTATGTAAACTATGTTAGAGTTTCTGTAGAAAAAGATGGGGTATTATATCCACTACACGAAAACACCAAAATAAATTATGCGTCTGAGTATTTAGAGGATAATAATGGTAACTTGTTATTTGATCAAAACGGTGAAGTATTAGAGGCAGGTAATTCACAATTAGATAGGAATAGATTAGCAGGGTTACCTAAGAAACGTTTCCTAGGTGTAGGCGATAGATATGGTGATTTAGGTTGGTGTGTAGATGGTTGTTGGTACTTTAGCTATGGTATTGGTGGATATTATGGATTAGATACGGAGACAGCTAACATTAACGATAGCTTTAGAATAGATAAGGCATCAGGGGTTATAAACTTTAGTTCAGGTGTAAAAAATCAATCTATAGTATTAGAGTATGTGTCTGATGGTATGGAGAATGGTCAGGATGATTTAATATCTATTAACAAGTTAGCCGAAGATTATATTTACGCATACATTAAGTGGGCTATTCTTAGCAACAGAGTAGATGCTCAGGAGTATGTAGTTAGACGAGCACGAAGAGAAAAAATGGCTAAACTAAGAAACGCCAAAATAAGACTTAGTAACATGCACGCAGGAAGGTTGTTAATGAACCTTAGAGGTCGTGATAAATGGATTAAATGAGGTTAATTAAAAGTTTCATACAGGGTATAATGAACAAAGGCCTTGATGAACGTTTGATACCAGACGGTCAGTATAGGGATGCGTTAAACATTGAAGTATCTGCATCGGAAGGTGCAGGCGTAGGTGCGGTAGAAAACATCAAGGGTAATACTAATGTATCTAATCAAACATTTACAGGAACAGGAGCTAAAACAATAGGTGCTATTGCTGATGAGGCTAATAATAATATTTATTGGTTTGTTACAGATTCAGATTTTGATTATGTATTAAAGTACAACGAAATCAATGGTGTTACTACCACATTACTAAAAGACACAAAAGGTAAAGTATTAAAGTTTGATTCTAGTTATTTAATAACTGGTGTTAATATTATAGATGATTTATTATTCTGGACTGATAATCTAAACCCACCAAGACGATTAAACGTAAAAAAATATTATGCACCTAATATTGCCCCTTCTTTTGATTCTTTTTATGAGGATGATATTTCAGTTATAGTTAAACCTCCAGTAAATGGTCCTAATATTGAGTTAACAAGTTCAGCGGTTCAGTTTCAAGAAAATAATTTAAAGTACAAGTTTTTACAGTTTGCATGTAGATACAAGTATGAGAACGATGAGTATAGTGCTATATCTTCTTTTTCTTCAACAGCATTTTTACCTTCTTCTTTTAATTATGTAATTGGTGAGGATTCATTTGAATCAATGACTAATAGTTTTAATGAGGTAGCTGTAGATTATTTTATAAATGGATCTAATCCAGGATCAGGATGGGTTCCAGACCCTAGAATAAAAGAGGTTCAGTTATTATTTAGAGATACAGCTAGCACCAATATAAATGTTATTGAGTCTTTTAAAATTGAAGATATTATAAATGATCCTTCCTTAGGTATTGATACTAATGGTAGGTTTACTAATAAATTTGATAATAGTAAAATATACACGGTATTACCTCCAGATGAGATTACTAGGTTGTTTGATAATGTACCGTTAAAAGCACAAGCACAGGAACTTATAGGGAGTAGAATTGCATATGGTAACTATCTACAGTTTTATGATATAGAAGATGCTAGTGGTACAGAGATTGACATAGATTATACTTTAGATATTGAGTCAATACCTTTACCAACTACAACTCCACTTCCTACGTTTAGAAGTGATAGAGATTATGAAATAGGGTTAGTATATTTAGATGAATATAGTAGGATGACTACGGTATTAACCTCTCCAAATAATACTATTAATATTAAACCATCTGATTCTGATTCTGCTAATGATATTAGAGTGTCTATAAATAATGAAGCCCCAGCATTTGCTAAAAAGTATAGAATATTTATTAAGCAAGCTAAGGGGGATTATTATAATATATTTTCTTTATGGTATGCACAAGACGGGATGTATACATGGTTTCAAATAAATTCATCAGAGGTTGATAAAGTTCCAATTGGAAGTTATGTAATAATAAAAACAGCCGCAGGATTAGCTACTGAAAGTAATAAACAATATAAAGTTTTAGATGTTCAATCTCAACCAGAAAATTTTTTAGATAACGGAGAGACTCAAGTAAAGGGTGTGTATTTTAAACTTCAAGTAGACGATCCCTCAATATTTGACAGTAATAATATAACCAACTTACCTTATATTAATGAGGGTAGGGGTTCTACTTATGACGATGTAAATGGGGATTGGAAATCTATTCCATATATTAGAGGTTTGGATTTCCCCACTAATGGGGGAGCTGGTTTAATTAATTATCCAATATATTACGGAAATTCTAATTCTCATAACTCTATAATACCTCAGCATGGATTTATACCAGATCCTTTAGATCAAGATTATAGATTAAAAATAATAATTACCTCACCTGGACCAAACAATGTAAATAGATACAGGGTGGATAAATTTGAGTTAAACTCTACTGGAGGGGGTTACGTTCCTATGGTACCTGAAACGGATATAACAGCAGCAACTCAAAATGTGTTGGCTTCCCCAGGAAGTACTGTTATTGTTTATAGTTTTAAATTTCCACAACAAATGTTGCAAGGATATAAAGTGGGAGATTATTGGATTGTAAACATTCATAATGTTCACGGAACAGCTAATAGAGGAACTTTAGGTGGGGTTTTAAATAGATGGGAATATAATCAACAATCTCCAATAAACACTTACCACACAGCTATAGCTCAGGGATTAGATTTTTTTAAAGATGACCAAGGAAACGATATAACAGGATTGCCTCAAGCTCAATACGCTTTACCGATTGTTGACAGACCTATAAAGGCTGGTGCTAGAATAACTATAAATGTAAGTGATAAATCTACATCATCAGGTTCTCAAACTATACATTCAACAGAGAATGAATTTATATCTCCACGAGATTATTTAAATATAGAGGAGTGGTTTTGGGAAAGTGGTGCATATAAAGATTTTAAACAGCTAGGAACTCCTACAGCATTACAGAGTCAGTTAGGAACAATATCTTCTCAGTTTCAAAACGAACTAGGGGCGGCTAATGTTTTTTTTAGACGAGGATTTACTTTTAACAATTCTTCAACATCAGGATGTAGTCAGAGTAATAGTATTTATCAAAAAACATTTAACGCAGCAACAGGGCTACCAAACAACCCACCAGGAGCGAATAGTAGTTGGAGTCAATATATCGCTACTGCACCTATTTGGATGATGATAAGAGGAACAGGACAGCCTGATTCAAGTAGTAATTTAACGGATTGTGTAGGGGCTCCTAGAATAGAGGTGTTTTTTTCACTTAAGCAACAAGAAAATGCTAATGTATTTGAGACTACTCCTATAGAGAATCCTGCGGATATATACCACGAGCTTAGTGAGACATTAGATATTGTAAATGGGGCTCATCAGGGGAACTTAGGTGCCGCCTCAAATCAAAGCTTAACATCTAATTCACCAGCTGTAGTTAGTTTAAATACCTCAACAAAACCAGGTGCTACTACGTTTGATATTGAAAACAGTATGTATAATGCTTATTGCTTTGGTAATGGTGTTGAAGGTCTTAGAATACGGGGGGACTTTAATGCACCTACACTAAAATACTCACCAAGGGTAAGCTCTGTTATAGAGGATTATAAACAACAAAGAGTAGAGGAGGCTATAACGTATAGCGGTATATATAGAGAAAATACAGGCATAAATAACCTAAATGAGTTTAATCTATCGTTAGCTAACTTTAAGTACCTAGATAAGTTCTTTGGTTCTATTCAGAAACTTCACGCAAGAGATACAGATATTGTAGCCTTTCAAGAAAACAAGGTGTCTAAAATACTATACGGTAAAAACTTACTTAGCGATTCTGTAGGTGGTGGTGCGGTAGCATCTATACCAGAAGTATTAGGAACGCAAATAACCTACACAGGAGAGTATGGTATAAGTGAAAACCCAGAGAGTTTTGCTACGTGGGGTAATGACATGTACTTCACAGACTCTAGACGAGGTGCGGTAATGCGATTAGGAGCTAATGGTATGTTTGAGATATCATCTCAAGGGATGAGAAATTATTTTAAGGAATTATTTATTACCAACAGCAGAACACAACACTTAGGGGCTATTGATCCATTTAAGGAGAGATATGTACTAGGAACAAATAACACCCTTAATCCACCGTGTGATTTTAAAGTGTCTAGTAGATTTGAACCAAATATCAGTAGTGCAGCAGGCACTTATCAGTTTAGTGTAGCGTCAAATACTGAATGGACGATTACATGGACAGGAACAGGTATTACATCCGTAAATGGTGTAGGGGCCTCTCCTTATTCTGGCGAAGATTCAGAGATTGTAGATGTAGTATTTGCAGCTAATGGAACAGGAGCTAATAGAAGTTTTACTATTACATTTCAAGCGTGTGGACAAAGCTATCCATTTACTATTACCCAGTCAGGTAAAACTAGACTAATTAGAAAAGTAGTTGTAGTTGGAAACAGTGTGGACAGCGGATTAATAGCAAATCAAAAATATGACTTTACTAGTAATACTACAGGTGGCGATATAGATTTTGACGGGGTAACTATTTTAAATAACGCATTCGCATTAGATAATAGCTTCAATTCATTTGAAGGGGTTGATTCTATGCCAGTGTCTGGAGATACTGTAACCTTAAAAGCAGGCGTAACTGGAACGTCAACTATCAAACCATTTAATCCTAACTTTGGCAACTCATTAAGATACTTAGTTTCTAATGTAGAGTATACCGAGGAGGATGTAAAGACATTAATATCTCTTTCTACTGCTACGGTCCCAGCTATTGTAGGTAGTAACTATGAGGGGTCATTTACATTTACTAGAACTACAGAGAAGTTTTTGTATTTAATATATGACTATAGAAATAATATTACCGCACCTGCTACACTTACAAGTAGTGCATCAATTAGTGGAACGGTTAATTCTATTGTAGATTATACTAATAGAAGAGGTAATGTAACTATTCGATGTACACCATCAGGGGTTAACACCTTTTATGTTAAGTGGAATAATAGAATAGTAGGTCAGGCCATTAATATAGCAGTTCTTACAGACATTACTTTCTTTAAGAATGAATTACTTCCTGGTGAAGTAGAGGTTATTGCTGAAGGTGGAGGAGCCTTTACAGCTCAAGCAGCAGCCAGCACATTAGCATCATTTGCTATAGATACTACTGATGATACCTTAACAAGTGTATGTGCGGCTACTACATCTCCAGATACTAGATATCACTCAGGAGCCCCTGGATTACCAGCAGTAGGCGATGTGGTATATAATGAGTTAAGTGGATTAAATGCTTATGACGGTAACAATGCTTTCCATAGAATAGGTCCTGCACCTACTACGGATTATGCACTTATAAATGATGAGGGAGGAGTATTGACTATAGGTAGTTGTTCTTCGTGTGCTGAGGTAGCTGTTCCAGTAATTAATCAACCTAACATAACACTAACGGTAGGAGATTCGATAGATTTAAAAATACCTGTCAGTAATAATCCTATTAGTTTTACCGTTTCTACTACATGTAATACTTATCAATTAAATGGCGGCACTGATGGTGCTATATTTACTACTACCGACTGCACTACAGGTGCGACTGTTACCACTACAGTAGTTAGTAATTCATTCCAAGAAATATGTACTACAACAGCTCCTGTGCTTGTGTCAGGAACAGGGACATCTTCTTTAACTGGAACTTGTGATGAGGAATCATTCCCTCCAGGTATATCCCTTGATAAAGTAAATGGTATATTTAATGGTACTGCAACTACTTCAGGAATTTACACTGTACGAATAACAGCGACTAATTGTTTTGGAACAAGTGTTATAAATAATATAGTGTTTACGGTTAATCCATCAGTGACTGAAAAAAGGTTTAACATGGACACATCTAATCCAGAAACTACTAGCACATTAGCGTGTGGTGTTACACCATCTTACACTGCAATGTATCATAGTGGAGAGGGAGAATACCCAGTAGTAAATGATTTTATTTACGAGATGTGTGATTGTAACTTAAAACTATACAAGGGAGGTTACCTATGGTTTATAACTGATCAGCTGACAGGTATTAAGAATAATGTAATAAGAGTAGATGACACAGGACAGGTGGTTGAAAAAGTAGTGTGTCCTTAAATAGTAAGCAATGGCAGAGTCAACAGTAACATACGGAATAGCAAATAGTGGTTGGACATCTTTTCATTCGTACTTACCTGAATGGATGATAGGGATGAATAGTAACTTCTATACGTTTAAGGGTGGTAACATGTGGAAGCATTATAATAATAACACCCGAAACAATTACTATGGTGTACAGTATACCTCTAAGATAACGCCAGTTTTTAATGATAATCCTACGGAAAATAAAATGTTTAAGACCATATCATTAGAAAGTAATGCTGCGTGGAAGACCACCGTTACTACTGATCAGTCTAGTGGTTTTATGGAGGCCTCTTACTATCAATTAAAGGAGGGAGATTATTATGCATACATACGAAGGGTAGCAGGTAGCACTGACTTAGACCTAATGTCTGCACAAGGTATAGGTAACGTTACCACGGTAACAACTTCTGTAAAGGATTCAGGAACAACAACAGGTACCACAGCTTTTAAATTAATTGAAGCAGGTCAAAACTTTGTAACTACAGTAAGTGTAGGAGATACTGTAAATAATACTACAGATGGCACAACTGCAATTGTTACAGCAATAGATAGTAACACTCAATTAAGTATAGATTGTGATATAATGGTTTCAGGAGAAACTTATACTATCAATGCTACTACCTTAGCTTTTAATTTTACTTTAGATAGTATTATAAGTATAGGTGACACAATATATTTTGGGGCTACACCAACGTTAGGTGGTACTATTACAGCTATTGACAGAGTAAATAATGTTATAACTATTAGTTTAACAAGTGATGGTTCGTGTGGAAATATAACTGGTACAGCTCCTGTAAATGGAGATTATATATTATATTTAAAAAATGCACAGGCAGAATCTTACGGTGCAAGGGGTTATTACATGGAGACATTACTTGAAAACGACAGTACTAGTGAGGTGGAATTATTTGCAATTTTTAGTGAAGTATTCAAAAGTTTCCCTTAATTTAGTATCTTTGTATCAATGAAATTTAATGTTAGGAAGTTAAACGCCAATGATTATGATGATGTTCTGGTAGGTTGGTGGAAGTCTTGGAAATGGACACCTCCGACAAGAGATTTTTTACCAGAGAATGGAGAGGGTGGTTTTATGGTTTTAGATGGGGATACTCCTGTGTGTGCAGGATTTGTATACGTAACTAATTCTAAGGTAGCATGGTGTGAGTTTATTATTTCTAATCCTAACTATAAAGAGCATAGAAAAGAAGCGTTAAGCTTGTTGGTAGAAACTATTAATACCTTGTGTATAGAACTAGAAATGAAGTATATATATGCACTACTTAAAAGTAAAAGTTTAATAGATTTATATTCAAACTTAGGGTACCGACAAGCAGATGAATACAAAAGTGAAATGATAAAAGTATTATAATATGGCAGCAGCAACAACAATAATAGCAGGAAGTGCAGCACTAGCGTCCACAGGGTTAGGTATAGGTCAAGCAATAGCAGGAGCTACTAAAAAGAAAGATGCTCAAGATGCAATAAATCAATCGGTTAAAGAATTACGAACAATGATTAAGCAGGGGCAAGCTAATAGATTAAAGGCTTTACAGGTTCCTACTATGGGTGCAGAACTTAGAGAGAGAGCGTTAGCTAGAGGAACAGCAGGACAGGTTGAGGCTATGCAAGAAGCTGGTGCAGCAGGAGTTATTGGTGGTGCAGGAAGACTCACTCAAGCAGTAGGTGAACAAGCAGAACAAGAGGCAGCACGTATAGATGCACTGCAATCTCAGAGAGATAGAGCAGTATTACAACAAGAACAAGCACTAGAAAATCAACGTTATCAAGGGTTGTTAGGTTTAGAACAAATGGAATTACAAGGTGCGTCACAGGCGGCATCTGATGCTATGGCACAGCAGCAAGCAGGGGTTCTAGCTATTGGAACAGGATTAGGACAGATGGCGACATTAGGTGCTTCACTTGCTAATCCGTATGGTAATCAACAAACAACAACAGATACTAAAACAACAACAGATACTACATTGCAAAAAGTGCAGAATAGGCCAACTGATGACTCAATCATTCAACGAAACCAACCTGATTTTAGAAAAGCTCGGTTAGATTCACAAGGACGAAACATGTATACTAATCCTGATTTTAATATAAATGACCCTAATGTGTTTGGAGAAAATATGTTCTATCAGTATAGTCCTAACCCAAACGTGCTTAATTATGCGGCACTTGGTTACTTAGGCGGTAACAATTAATAAATTTAAACAATGGCAGATTCATACGCAGGATACGTAAAAAGACCAACCCCTATAAATTGGGGTGCAGTAGCAGGAGACATCGTTAATAGAATGGGTGATGTTGAGAAGGAACAAGAAGCGTTCAGAGAAAAGTATGATACGCTAGCTAATGATTTATATAATAAATTTGGTGAATATGAGGCTGGTAAGGATCAGCAAATGAACCAATTTATTTACAATGGAATAGCAGCTGGTAGAGATGTTTTGTCGGCACTACATCAAAAATTAAAACGAAGAGAAATATCTCCTGATGATTTTAACAGGGCTACAATGTCGATGAGTTCAGAAATGGATAAGTTAAAAACATTAACTGATAATTACGATGCAGCTATTGTAGCTACTATAGAGGGTATAGATAATGGTAAATTAGATAATGTTCTTTCTGGATGGGCATTAGAAAAGTTTGGTAATTTATCAAACCTAGGTGGAAAAAATTTACAGTGGATGCCTGGTCAAGATGGGTATACACCTTTATATGTAAATGAAGAAGGTAAGCCACCTACATCTTTAGATGTTGCCACTAATCCTGCCAATTTAATTTTTAACAAGGTAGACCTTATTGAGCAATTAAAACCTGCGACTGGTGCAATAGGCGATTATAAGATAGCTATAGCTAATGGTAAATTAAACGACCCCACGGCTAGAGCAAATTATAAAAATTTTAGACAAGAACTTATCAATGAAATATTAAGTGACTCAAAAGCTGTTGCTAGTGTGTTAGCTCAATATGGAGGATATAAACCATATGCAGAAGGAGATAAAGTTCCTAATAAGGGTATTAAAATGCAGATAAGTGCTAATGGTAAGGAGTTTGATCCCCAGGTTGAAGGCTTAACAAAAACAGCGGAGGGTATAGTAGGAAACTTTATAGACCAAATGGTGGATTATGATGAAACAAAATATAAGGTAACACCTTCAAAAACAACTCCTACTTATACTGAAGAAGAGCTTGCATTATTTAGCGAGGGATATAACGCCACATGGAGTGCCACTAATGCTGTAGACCAAAAAGGTTTTAAATTTATGGATAACAAACGGTACAACTTCGATATAGAGTCAGATAATACTATTACAGTAACTAATAAAGACGGAGAGGTAATGATAGAAGGCTTAGAGAGAGGTAGTGCAGAAACGGCTAAAGCATTAGCTCCTTATTACTCAGAAAAATTTGGAGGAACTGGATGGCAGGTAATACATAAACAGCAACAACGAGCAGAGAAAATTCCTGGTAAGGTGGAAAGAGAAGAATATACTATCAGTTCAGAAGATTTAAACAAGGTTGGTCAGATAACTAAAATGAGTGAGAAAAAGGGTGAAGACGCATTTGCTATGATTGAAGAAATAATAACAGATGGAAACCCTAAAGCTAAGGTTGATTTTGTTGGTGTAGAATCAGCTGGTAACCTTGCTGACAACTATAATCTAACTATAAAGATAGGTGATAAAGAGTATACAATATTAATTGATGAAGGTACAAGTGTAGTAGGTGACTCATATAATGAGGTATTAGCAAAAAATAAAAAAGAAATTACTAAAGCAATTAATGAATCTTTAGGTGTTACTACTAAAAAAACAATAGCACAACTAACAAAAGAAAACCCAAACAAAACATCTAAAGAGATTGTTGAAATGTTTAATGCTCAATAATAAAAAAAAAACTTATGTTTGAAATAAAAGATTTATTTGCACTAACTTTAGATGGGGCTTTTAGCAGTGAAGAAGAGTTTTTACAATTTGCATCTTCTGTTTCAGATGAAGATTTATATAGTGTATTAAAAGAGGGTTCCTTTTCTGATATTAATGAATTTAAGTCTTTAAAAAAAAAAGACGAAACTACGGAGTTGGATTCTCCACAAGAAGAAGTCGTTACTACATCGGATACAGAAGAAGTGGAGACAACTGGTGTTTCGGATGTTTCCGTTTCAGACGAAGTAGTTGAAACCACACAAGAACCTACCATTGACACTCCAGATATAAAGGAGGTAGAAGTTGAAGAAGAAGTACAGGTAGAGGTAGACCCTGATAAATTAGCTCAACAACAATCACAATTAAATCAAGTATTAGACGAATCTTTTAAAGTTAGATCTAATATTACAGAGTTAAAAAAACAAGATGAAATACCATTATCTGTTCTAGATGTTTATGGTAAAGAAATAATGATGGCCGATAATGATGTAGCCGCAGAGGGTCTTCAAAAGATATATAGAAACCACGGATTCACATTTGAAGATACAGGATTAGGGACGATGACTGTTACATCTAAGAACGGAAATACAACTATGATAGATACTGACACCTGGACAGAGGATGGTGCAGTAGAGGAGGCTCAGAAATTAAAATCTTTTTTACAAGCTAATAAAGCGGAATATGAAGATATAACTTTTGAAAGTATTTACGAGGCTTCAAAAAGAGATGATAAAGATTTTATAAGATATTACGATGAAAAATTAGTAAATCAAGCTATTGATGAAGTTAATACCCAAATAGGTAACTACCAACAGCAATCCTTAGAGTTTCAAAAAAATGAAAAACAACTAACGGAAGATTATAATAAATTTGTTGATGATTATAATAATGGTAGATTAACAGCTGAACAAATTACTATACAGCAAAATTATTTTAAAGAAACCACTGAACAATTAAAACAACAAGCCGCTAATTTAGACCTCACTAAGGATGAGATAGAAAACATGAATGCTAAAGTATTAGAGGTTACTGGAGAGCATGTTGCTATAGAGGCTACCAAAGGAAACTGGGTAAAGTCTTGGTGGAAAAGTTTCGTAAATACATTTGATGCAAAAAACTCTGCTATCACAGGAGGGATAATAGACCTTACAACAAGTTTTATGAATGAAGAACAGTTGGAGTTCTTTATGCCTATGTCGGATGAAAATTTAAAAAGTACAAAAAAGAGAGACGATGAAACGTTATCTGAGTACAGAGATAGGGTTTCTAAAACATTGAAGGGTCAACTTAAACCAATGATTAGGACAGCACTTCAAGACCAAATAACAGGTGGGGTTACTAATGAATACCAAGAAAAATTTCAACAAACAACATGGGGTATGGTATCTACAGCAATGGCTGAAATGGCAGCTCATATGTTAGCTAGCGGAGGTAGGAAAGATGCTATGGTTGTTTCATTTGGTTTACAAATTAATGATTCTGTTTTTAAGGAAATGGAAAATATAGAGGAGTTTAAAGATATTCCTGAGTATGAAAAGATGTTTATTGCATCCAGTATATCTACGGTATCGGGTCTTCTTGAATCTTTTGGTGCGTCTAAACTATTAAATAAAACAGGTCTATCTAAAAGTATTTTACTTAGGGTTTTAGGAAAGGCTGGTCGTAAGACTGGTTATAAAAGCTTACAAAAACTTTTAGAATTAGAGGTAAAAAATGTTTTAGCAAAAGGAGGTTTAAAAGTAATTGGCGGTGCGTTAGTTGAAGCAGAAACCGAAGCCCTACAAGAAACATCTGAAATTTTAATAAAAAAAATTTATAATCAAGCAAAAGAAAAAGAAATGTTTGAGGAGCTTACCTTGGACGCTGCACTAGACCGTATACAACAAGCAGCAAAGGTAGGTTTTTATGCTGGTGGAGGAATGGGTGGCATGGTTGCAACTGTACAAACGTATAGACAAAAAGCTATAGATAGATTAAATGTTGAACAGTTTGAGTTTGCTAAAAACTTAGTTACAGACCCAAAAATGAGGCAGTTGTATACTGATAAATTAAAGGTTGATTTAGCTAGTGGTAAAACTACTAAGAGTAAAGCGGATAAAGAAATAAAAAGAATGAATGAAATGGCATCTATTTTTAATCAGATACCCACTGATATAGATGTAGCTGGACAACAAGAAGCCTTTACGTTATTGCAAGAAAAAGCGGCATTACAAGAACAAATTGCTGGTAAGAATGAAAGCTTAACTAAAAATGAAAGAACACGGATAGCAGACATTGATACTCGATTAGAGACAATAAGTGAAACTAAAACCACAACAGAAGAAGTAGTTACCGAAGAAGTAGTAGAAGAAAGTCCAGTAGAAAAAGAAATAACCGCAGATGAAACTTTAGAAGTATCCGTTAGTGGTCTTTTTGATGGCTTAAAAACACAGGGGAAAGAGACTATGGATTTACGAGGTAACGCTAGAGGAAAGGATGGTCAAATAATAGAAACAAAAAATGAAGAAGGTCAAAGAGTTTTAACCTTAGTAAAAGAAACAATTGATGCTTATGATAGACCTGGATATGTAGGTGTGTCGGTTACTTTGCCCGAAGGAAGTACTCAAACAGCGAATGACGTTAAAGCTGAACTAGAAAACCAAATGAATAAACTTACTGATGGAAAAGATATTTCAGGAAAGAAGCTTAATAATATTAATGAATTAAATACATCAGCTGTAGATGAAATTGTAGAAATTAAAAAAACAGAAACCCCTACTACTGAGGTTAGTGAAGAGGTTGAAGTAAAAACTGAAACAATAGATGATAAAGGAAGAAAAGCGAAACCAGGGGCAAGATTGTTTAATGATCCAAATCCAGAAACCAAAGAAATATCTAATAAATATAAAAAAGAAAAGGGTATAGATATACCAGAGGGTGAAAAAATTAATGAATTAGATATTAATAAATCCATGGAAATAGCAGATGCTTTTGAGGATATGGAAGACGCACCCAATAACCCAGAAGTAAAAGAAGCTTATGAGGCTTTAGCAGAAGAAACGTTAGAGCAGTACAAAGCCATGACAGACGCAGGATATGAAATAGAAATATATGAAGGTGACGGTGAGCCATACGCCAACTCTCAAGAAATGATAGACGATGTTAAAAATAATAAACATTTGTATATTTTTTCTACTGAACAAGGATTTGGTGATGAAGGAATAACCGATCAACAACGGATCGATAATGCTATGTTAAATGATTCTGGTTTTAAAGATAAGAATAATAAACCTTTACTAATAAATGATTTATTTAGAGGTGTTCATGATTTCTTTGGACACACAGAAAGAGGTAATGGTTTTGGTGCTAAAGGAGAAGAGAATGCTTGGGATGTTCATGCTAGAATGTTTACCGAAAAGGCCAGAAGAGCGATGACAACTGAAACAAGAGGTCAAAATTCCTGGGTAAACTTTGGCCCTCAGATGAGAAATGATAAAGGGGAAATCATCAAAAAAGGTGAGCCTGGATATATGGGGCCAAGAGAACGACCTTATGCCCCTCAAAAAATGGGATTACTTCCTACAAAATATTCTCAAATACTCACCACTGAGGTTACTGAAAAGGTAGTAGAGGAAAAGCCATCTAAAGAAAGAGTAGATAATATTGTGGAAGAAGTTATTACTAAAGTAAGAAACAGAAGAGGTGGTAAAGACACTAACCCACAAGTAATACTAAAAGCCACTAAAGGATACCTACAAGGTAGCAAACTTTATGAAGAAGCTACAGATATTGAACGAGAAAGTGCTGTAAGAGAAATAAATGAAAAGCTAGGAATAAAGATACCTAAAGCCCCGTCAGTTAAAAAGATACTAAGAAAACCTAAGAAGAAAAAAGTAGTAGTTGATGAGATGGCTGCACTTAAAGATCAAATAAAATTAGAAGCTAGGGCTGCTAGAGGTGCGGTAAAGTCATATAAAGATATGTCTAAATCTATAATTGAAGATATAAAAAAACTATCTAACAAAGGGGTTATTACTTCTTCTCAAGCATCAGTTATAATAAAAAAAGTTTTATCTACTAATATGATGAATCCAGTTATGGTGGATAGATTAACTTCTTATGTAGATGCTGTATATAAAAAGGCGGAATTGGCTGATAAAATAAATAAATCAAAAAGAAAAGTAAAACAAGCTAAGAAAAACTTAAAGACTAAAATTGGAGCATCTCCCGATCTACAACCCGTCCTTGAAGAGTTGTTTGCAATTGATCCATCTTTGATTCCGCTAGATAAGTTTGATTCTTATTTCGAAATATTAGAAAGTTTTGGTCAAAGAAAAAAAGTTCTTAACTTACCGCAGGCTGGTGAAGTTATGGAAACATCTTCTGATATTATTAATAGTGTAGATACGGAGGTCAATGAAGAGGTTAAAGAATCTTTACCTAGTAAATTAAACGAAGAAATAGAAGCAGACTTAGACGGATATATAAATAACATAATATCTAATAAAGTTAGTCTTGCAAACACATACAACGAAAGGGGTAGGAAATTAGGAAAATATTTAAACGATTTGAGTAGGGAGGATTTACTTGGTTTAATTAAAGAAAAGAAAGATGGCACCAAAGACTACTCTAATTTAGAAAATCTAAAGTTAATAAAAGAAAATATAGCTAATGGTTATATACCTAAGTTTGCTATGGATTTAAAAATACTAGTAGAATCTAACAAATCTTCTAAAGCAATAGATAATGTAGTATCTAAAGTTAAGGAGACTAGTATATTAACTGGATTTTCAAGACTATATGGAAAAATAAAAGGTTTAATTACAGGTAAAAGCAAAATGACAGAATCACTTAGGGGAACTCCTACTTTTTATATAGATGATTTGCTAGGTAATTTTAACAGTAAGACAATATGGAATAATACTTTAGGAAAATTAGGTAAATTATATTCTGAGTTTCAAACAGATTTAGCTAAAAATGTTTCATCTAAAATAGAAGCTGCTGATTCTTTATTGTATAAAACTAAAGTCCCCACCATTCAAAGAATGACCAACGCTGTTCAAAAGTCTAAGTACAAAATAATGGCTTATAGATTACAGCGTGAATTTGACTCTAACCCTGGAAGTAAACAAGTAGCACCTGCAATTGAATTTATAAATGAAACTATAAACTCCGTAAAAAGAGAAGAAGCAAGTAGTAAATTAAATAAACAAGACATAAAAATATTAGAAGAAATAAAAAAAGAATTTTCTGTAAATGGAGAAATTAGTTTAGATAAAATAAATAAAAGTTTTACTCCTAATGAAAAGAAAGCACTAAAACTACTTGATGAGGTAAATGAATACTTAGAAAGTAAGGCTATATTTACTTCTTCTGTTTTAAGAGGTGATAAAATAAAACCTATAAACAACTACGTTCATCATAGTGTTATAATGAAAAATCAGTCAACTGATATGAGTGAAAAAACAGACAAGATGGTTAAGCCATCTACTAAAGCTGGGACACTTAGAGAACGTACTCCTGGTGCTAAGGCTATAAATTTTGATCCCATATCGTCCACATTAAGTGGGGCTACTGAAACATTACTTGATTATCACATGACAGAGGGTGTTAAAACTGTTAATGCTTCTATTGCTAAAGCAAAAGATAAAATATTTGAGAATAAAAACTCTAGTGAAATATCTCAAGAATCTATAAACGCACTACAAAATTTAGTTGAAGAAGTTTTGAGTAAAACTTTTGCAGATTCATTTGTTCAATATGATGCTGGTTCTGCTTTGATTAAAAAAATGCAGAAGTTAGGATATCAAGCAGCATTAGCTTCAATACCTAGAGCTGGTGCTGAACTGGGAAGTAATATGGTTTACGCATTAACCGTAAATCCACAAGGTTTTACTAAAGGGGTAAAAGATTACGGATCTTTTTCTATGGGTAATGAAGGTATAAGTGCTATGGAAAACTTGGGAAGTGCTGAAACCATGAAGTTGTATGATACTAAAAATATGACTGGCAAAATGGCGGACTCAAATGTATTGTATGAAGGTGCACCAAAAGCCTCTAGGAGTTTAACGCCTGTAGTAGAAAGAGCTAAATATTTATCACAGTTTACAGGAGTTAAGCAAGTAGGTAATTTAGCGACAGGTGTAGCTGATAAACTAATATCAACTCCTGATAAAATGATATCAAGACCTCTTTGGTTTGGTAATTTTGCTGACAGTTTCAAAAAAGAAACAGGTATAAAATTAACAACTAAAGACTTTCAGGAAATAGCAGATGGAAGTTCTAAATACTTAGGAGATAAGTATAAGTCGGCTGTTGAAAAATCAACAAATTTCGCTGACGAACAAACTGTAAAAATGGCATCTAGTACAAACCCATTTAACATTATACCAAAAAATGTAATATCAACTAATGAATCAGTATATAAACAATTTTATAAAATAGCCAACTCTTACATGTCTAGGTTTTCTCAGTATGAATATGCTGCGGCAAGAAATGCTATTGTGTCTATGTTTAAATCAGGTAAGATGTCAAAATTACAAGCAACTTCTGCTTTAATAGGAATCACCACAAGAATGGCTTCGTATGTAGTTTTATATTCTGTTTTAAATTCGGCTTTTGATTCTTTATTTGGTATAAAAGATGATAATGATGAAGAGGATGTAAAATCTTTAATAGCAAGACAATTAGTAGGGGCTCCCCTTTCTTTATTAACGGGTAGAGGATTGGGTAATTTACCTAAAATACCTATAAACTACCTATTAGAAATGATTAACGATGAATACTTAGAGGATTTGAGGGATGGCAAGGAATACGATCCTTATAAACATAGTATAGTTTTTTCTCAAGTAACGCAAGAAGATTTAGAAAAAAAATCTCCTGAAAAGTTATTTTTATATTTAATGAGTGGACCATTATCACCTTTACTTAAATCAATATCAAGAGCCACTACAGTAATTACTAAATCTAAAACTTCTGCCAAGCCAGAGACAAGAGAAAAATATAAGGATGAACTTTTAAATAGAATTACTATTGAAGCTCTTGGTAACTTTGGAATGATTCCTTTTTATAAAGACATAAGAAGAATGATAGTGAAAGATATGTTTAAAGATTCCAAGAAAAAACAAAAAGAAGAAAAAGAATCTAAACTAATAAAAAAACGTAGAGTTAAAAGAAAAAGACGTACTAAAACTCGTTAAAACAAATGCGTTAATCTAGAAATCTGGCCATGCTTTTTATGGTGAACGAATCCCTCGACAGCTTTAGGATTACCTATGTATCCTGCCTTAGAATGCCACGAGTCACTACCCGATGGACTACGTAGAGATTCACAGGTGACACCGCAAAAATCCTTAGATGATTTGTGATGAACATGATGGGTGTATATATACCTATGGTCTGATATAGCCCACTCTTTCTTAGCCTCCTGGGCCATAATTAATGGAAGATCAGACATCTTAGCCCCATCCCCGTGTGTAGTGCTAATTAAATTTTTGCCGTACAAAAAATACTTACGGTGACGAATAGAGCAATCAAAGGTGATGTCCTTGCAGTTTCTAAACCACGCACTAATACAATCCGACAACATGAAACCTGAAATGTAGTCGTGGTTAGATGGGTTAAAAGTAAAATGCACAGGGGCTACTGCTAGTAACATCTCTAAACACTCTATATATAAACGCTTGGCCGATAAAAATGCCTCATACCACATGCTATCCATGTTTTGATGCGTACCCCTGGTGGTTGTATTGCGTGGAGTATCTACATGTAAAATATCGTTGCCACCGATAAATAAAATCTTATCTATGTTCCAACCTGATGACTTATCTAAAATGCCCTGTACGCCTTCCTTAACACGCCTCACGGCTATGCTAGTGTTGTACTCCTCACCCTCTATAGCTCTAGCTAATTTACCAATGTGAATATCCGCAGGATCTACTACTAGTAGGTGGCCATCCTTACATGGCTTGCGTTCTATCTTAGGAAACTTAGGCGAGTATTTTTTTAGCTCCTCAATAAGCTCTTCACGTATCTCATCATACGTTGGTGACTTGTCACCCTTCAAGTGTATGGAAAAATGTTTACCCTTATACCAGTAATTACTTACATTATCTATAGGTAAACCTTTATGTTCACACTCATCAAATAAGGCAGAGGACTTACGCCTGTTAATATACTTAGATATATTCTTTCTTATTTGATCTACACTATTGTTAAGTGATAGTTCTTTCTTTACTTCTCTAGCTATTTTACTTTTATTTGTTTCTCCATTGTTCCACTTTTCAAAAGCTAGCTCATTGCATGTTTTCATTTCTTGTGTGTTTTTTTAACTTCATTTAATTTTTTGATCAACACGTCTATAGTTTTTCCCAGCTCCGCATATTCAGAATCAATCATTGACTCGTAAATATCTGAGGTTAATGTGTTAATCTCATCCATAGTAAAGTTAATATAATTAAGGGTGTTAACGTCTTTTAGTTTAATAGGCATCGTGATTTTTTTAGCGAAGGGATTACTGGCACCGCTTAGTGTGTAAGCAGTTTACTATAAGGTTTTTGTAACTCATTCTATTTCAACAAGTTGCTTTACATTTACCTTAAACTTACCCTTGTCTTGGTCCTTGCTGTAGGATACAATAGCGTAGTGACTAGTTAAAGATTTAATGTAAATTTTCTTACCATTATATGTAAGCCTTTTTTTCATTATATCATTATTTATTCCGTTTATTTTATCTAGTATATTCATTAGTTTAGCTGCATTAAAATTGTTTCATATAACTCTAAATCGTATCCCTGGTCTGTTACTAATCCATCAGGTATATCTATATAGGAAGCGAATCCTATACCATCAACAAAAGCAGACCACGCCTCCTGGTAGGTTACGTTGTGTATGCTTGCTATTTCTTTTAGTGTTATCCCCTTTACAACTAGGTCATACACATAATCTTTATCATTCTTAGGCAGCGTCATGTTATTATTCGTTGGTTATGTTTATTAATTAATATAAGTGATCCATCATTCATAAGGTCTAAATAACCATCACTATCAATCTCTTCTAGTTCTAATAAGTCATACTCCCCAGGTTTTTTGCAAAAAAAAGTCCCACCAATATACAAAGGATTTCCGTTATCATCAACTATTCTATGTCCTAATATTTTTTTTCCTTTAAATTCATTATCAATAGTTTCTAGTGCATTAAATATTTGGTCGCATATTTTTTCACTGCGTGCCGCTAATTTAAAAATAACATCTACAGATAAAGATACCCTATTATTCTCCTCTATATATTTCTGTTTTAAAACCATTGTTTTTTAGTTCTTTAATACGATACTGTTGCAGTTCAGATACTTTACCGTTCTTTGTTTTTATTTCAGAGAAGATAACATCGGCATCTTTCTTTATTGCTATCAAGTCAGGTATACCATTCTTATTGGTCTTTATTAACTTAAGAACATAGTATCCCTGATCCTCTAACTGTTTAATTCTTTTTCTTTGTATGTCCTGCTCTTTCATGAGTTATTACAAAGTTAGTAAATCCCTTTTAAAGTGTGAGACGGTGTAGTTTTTCTTTTTGTTTACGGCCTTGTAGATTTTATGTTCTATTCCTCCCTTACTAAACACCCAGTAGATTTTATTGTTTAACCTGGTCTTGGTAGTCATTCGATCCCTACTCTGCCAGTAGCTGGTAGCACTGAAGTCTATATTATAATAGATTATGTATTTAGCCTCCTTTAAGGATATCCCTTCTCTACCACTTACTATCTGTAGTGCAATAGATTTGTTTGTAGTGTTAAACTCCTCCAGGTCCTCAGTAAGTTCATCCTCAAAGACTGACTTCAGTGCCTTTAACTCAGCCTTGAACTTGTAGAATATAGCAATCTTCTTGCCATAGAAGTTATCGTGTATAAACTGTGCCTTTGTGTCATCAAGCACTGCCGATTTGCCACTCTCAAATATAACCGTACCGCTATACATCTGGTGTAATTTTTGCATTAGCTTTACCGATGTGTCGGCTAGAATGGTTTCCTGTTTACCTTCTAATACTAAAGACTTCTGCAACCTTTTGCACATACTGTACGTCTTAGCAGACATATCCACCTCCAACACTTCCTCCTCAATAACAGATTTAAAGCCAGCCTCCTTTTGTGTATATGATATCATGTAGGGTTGCATAGCAAATAATATCTTAGTTTCTATACCTTTAGAGTAGTCATTAACATACTGACTGTTGATATATCTCTGTGTTACATTTACGTAATCCTTAGCCCACGTATAAAAGTTTTTATATCCAGCAAAAGGATTGTTAGGGTGGCCATATACCTGGTGGTACATTTGTGAGAAACTTTCAGGGGTTGGCGTTCCTGACATAAGTATTAATTTACACTTGTGTTTAGATAATAACTTCTTTACCATCTTAGCCCTGTTGCTAGCCCTAGCAAACGCCCCCATACTGTGTGCCTCATCACATATAATAACGTCCCACTTTCTGTCAGATATTTTGTGTAAGCTTTCGTAGTTTATAATCTCTATCTCAAAGATTGGGGCCATCATGTAGTAGTCGCTTTGAATAGATGATATGGCTTTTTTCTTTGTAATAAACAATACGTTACTTGCCTGTACCCCTTCACATATCCCTAGACTGGTGAGTGTCTTACCAGTACGAACCTCCATTGATAGATATAGTAATCCTTTGTCTAATAAAACTCGACATCCTTTTTCAATAATATCTAATTGATAATCTCTAAATTCCATAGTTATCCTGCTAGTGATGTTAAAAGTATAATGAAAAATCCTGCAAATATGTAGAACGATAAAATAATCATTGCTAATATTAATATTATGTGTAATATTTTTTTTAACATTTATATAGACCGTTTACTTTTTTTCTTATTACCTGATAATCATCCCTTACTAACTTGTCGAAATCAATTAAATCTTTTACTTTCCTAACCGCATATATAAATGTAGTCCTGTCTAGATTAAATAATCGTGATACCATGTGGTCCCTTAGGTGTGGATAATCACAGTGTATAATATACATAGCTATGTACTTAGACATTATAACCTGTCTTAGCCTACTTCTTGATTTAGTGACATCTTCCACATTAGTCTTGTAGTGGTCACATATTACGTTTATTATTTTTTCTGCTAGATCATCACTATACTCAGGAAGATATGGATGTCCTGTTTTTTTTAGCTTATCATGTATTTTATTTATACCGTTTCGGTTCAATATGTGTGCGTATCTATCCATAGTTTTTAAATTTATTTATACATTTCTTTTCCAACTAGTATACCTATTATAAAGGCCATAACAAATGCTAGTGTTAGTAATAAAAAATATGCTGTCATCTTTTTCTTTTCTTTTTAAGTATAATCATTAGCGTTACTAAGATTATGAAATTAACGTATCCTCTCATTTACTTTTACTTTTAAGTTTCCTTACCTCTCTACCTAGATCAGTATCATTTGGATATTTAGCTATCAACTCATCTATGGTTATAGTTTTTTGGTATTCTTTTTTTAGGTTTAGTTTGGGTTTATATACCACATCCTTTACCTGTCGTAGTTCGTTTAGTGTTCTATTTTTTTTCATACTATTCATTTTAATTATACTTACAAAACAATAGTGTTACTAAAAAAATTATTATCGCAAATATTGCTAGGCCGTAACACTCTAAAAATTCAATTACTTTCTCTCTCATTTTTTTTATTTTTTAATTTTATACATTTTTCAAACTCATCTAGGTCAGCGAAGTATTCTATCAACGCATCTAGATCTTTTATCTTTGGTGGGTAGTCTACATCATGGGCGAAAAACACCACACCATCATGTATTAAATCCTCTACATTTTTTTCTCCTACTATTATGCTGTAAGAGTTACGCATGGCTAAATCAAAGTTATTTAAAATATCTATCTCATTCATACCTCAAGCTCTAGTTGTTCATCCTTTGGGTAATCAATAATTATATACCTTCCCGTGGAGTCCCTCCCCTGAATAGGTTCTACTCCTGCAATATAATAACTATAAGACTTTACCCATTTGTCAAACATTTTACGTGACAACTTTCTACTGTAGTCGGGGTATTCAGTAACAAAGTCATTGTAAAGATCCGACTTATAGTATGACCTACCCATTATTATATTCTCATCATCTGTTACCCACTCAAAAAAGTCATGGTTAGTTTCAGCTATAAACTTTCTAGTGGTTAAATTTTTAAACTTACTCTTAACAAATCCTTTATTCATGTAATACTTAATGTTATTAATCATGTAGTTGTCAAATCTACACCACTCATCAGTATCCCAGTCATCAAATAGTAACCTACCAAAATCATCGTAAGGAGTAAATCCTGAGTGATAATGCCTGGTTAACTCTAGCTCCCACTTACGTCTTTCGAATGATGAACCCTTACCTTTGATTGCGTAGTTGGTAGTAATAACAATCTTAGGCGACATCTCATATGGTATCTTAATAGCGTCCTTGTTTTTTTTCTCCAAGGTAATCCCTTCAGTAATAACACTGAACAGATTCTCAAAGTTAAAGTTTTTTCTTACATCATCAAAGGTTAACACCTGGGTATCAGCTGACACTAACTGATAAGCAAAAGATTTATCGAAAGAAAACTCCTTACCATTGATAACAATGTTCTTCTTCATCTCCGATATTCCCTGTATCAATAACCCCTTACCTGTTCCACCTTCAGGGTTGTCAGAGATAACCTCATCGTTTACAATTACCGCAGGGCAGAATGACTTATCCTTGTGGCCATGTAATAGGAATCCAATAGTACTGCGTACAGAGTTTATTCTATCCTCATTCTTGTTACAAATGTTTGATAGAAAAGTTTTATAGTCACAACTAGTAGAGTCACACAACATAAACTCACGGGATATAATCTGATCCTTCCATACATAACCTCCTAAATTTTCGTACTGAATAACCGTTACCTCATGATTACTAACCTTTACCGCACAATTTTTGTAATAAATATAACACTCTCTCTTGGTGTCGTTTAGGAATGGTACGTTCTTTGAATCTAACATAGTTAAGAAATCTTCCTTAAAAAATCTAGTCTTATCAGCAAAGTAATTGTAAATGGTTAAGTCATCAAGTTGCTCTAAATGTTTTAATACATCATCCTTTATATTCTCCTCGGTAGCATTATCTACGATGTTACTCTTGACCTTTATAAATATAAAGTTGTTACCACCATCAGGGTAATACCTGTAATAACCCAGGTCATGTAGGAATGCCTTAAACATAAAGTGTATAACGCTTACAACACCCCTGTCGTTCTTGTTCCAAAACTTTAGGGTGTTTGACTCGTTCTCTTTCTCAGCAATAACAGAGTCGGCTACATCGCCCTCAACACCAGCGTCAACAAGTTGAGAACGTATTTCTTTTTTTGATACACCTGCCCTTATTTTATCCCTTACTGAATTAACCCTGTCCTTATCCTCAAAGAACTTACTGTTAAAGTTATGTACCTTATCGTAGGCACTATCTATTACCGCAGTAATCTCACTCTCAGGGAACCCCTTCATTCTAAATCGTCTAAGAATATATGAGGCTAGGTCCTTGTTTACACCAAAGTCATTGAAGGCAGAGGCTAGTATGTAGGCGTTGTTGTTTCTTTCCCCTTCATTCATGCCGTAATTTTTCTGCCACCACATGGTTAAGCGTCTAATTATCTCATCCTGGTCATCAACCTTTATGGTTACACGCCCACTAGTATTACTTATATGTTCATGGTTATCCTCAACGATCTTCTTCCACTCACTACTCTTTGGGTTAACATATATTTTTGGATCGTAGCTTTCATAACATACCCTTGAAATATTTTTACAGGTAGTATCAAAATACTCACAGTCATAGTATTCCTCTAGTGAAAGAAAGTAATTCCTGTGGTTGTCTTCATCCTGTGGTATCTTCACAATTACCTTTAACCCATTACCGCTTGGTGATGTGAACACTGCCATGCTGTACTTATCCTCCTGCAACTCCTTGCGTTTTTTATTTAGCTTAGACTCAGTATCAAAGTTATCAAAGTCCAAACATATTAAACCACTGTGTCGAACTAATGATGCATCCTTACGCTTGTTAAACTCACCCGAAAAACAAATCGCTGGCAGGCCTTTCTTTAAATCATTACGCTTAGTTTTATCTTTAGTGTTGCGGATTTTTTCTATCAAATCTACCGACTTACCTTCCTTGATTCGTTTAAATATTAGGTTTACATCCACAAAGAATGGTGTTGAGGTGTCTTGAATATTTTGAAAAATAGTTATTTTGTGTGTGTTTTTTTGCATTTTATTCCACTTGTATTAGTTATATTCCACTTATATTCCACTTATATTCCACTTACGAGAGTCATAACTTATTGATTATCAGGGCGGTGACAGATATGACACATATTTTCTTACGTATACGGAAAAAAATAATATATATACTATTAAAATATATATAGTAATAGGGGGCTGTTTTTTTGTATTATGTGACATACCCCCTATACATTGGCAAAAGACCTAGAAGGGTAGATCAGGTGTAGACTCTTTCTTAGCCTCCTTTGGCTCATCCTTCTGAGCTAACTCAACCGTACCATCTGTCCACACTACCTTACCATTACCTACGTAATTTTTCTTTTCCTTGCTTTCTCTTTCGTCCTTAGACTGTGTTTCATACACGCCTACGTTCTGACCAAACTTATTCGTTTCATCATTAATTGAAACTGTGATGTCTAAATATTTTCCATCCTTTAGTTTCTGTTTTGTAATCTTTGTCACATCAAGTGACGCACTAACTAATGTTGCCATAGTTTTAAATTTTAAAGTGTTTTGTTAATAAAAAATTGATCTATATCTTCCGTGGGACTTTCCCCGAAAAATGTGTTATATACCTCTAGGGCACGCATAACCTTTTCTCTACCTGAATCCAGGAACTGCTCTGAGCAGTCGTACATTCCCATACGACAGGAGCCTTTCTCTATAGCGATAAACACTACAGGTCTTTCAAATAATTGTTCATATATCCACGCCTGACTGTCGTAGTTGTATTTCCTTGCGGATCGATGGAAGTCATCTATCCTGCTAGTAGTTTTTAAATCCACCACTAGGTCACTACGTACTATGTCTGCCTTTCCCTTCCACAGCTGACCACCAATCTTACCTACGGCAGGCTCCTCAAATATATTACCTTGCTCATAGATAATCTCACTAAGTATGACGTTACTCTTTAGTTCTGATGTCATTTGGTTCAACTCCTCTACCTCCTTCGCTAGTAGTACAATATCTTCACCTGTTTCTGCAAGAATATCCTTGTATATCTTAGCGGTACGGGATGATGAGGAACATATAATAAAGTCATCTAGTTTTTCAGGCTCAAGCATAGCGGTATGAAAGTAACTACCCTTTAACATTTCTGTTGATGGCTTGGTGTACTTCTTAAACATACGTGGGTTGTTTAGTAGTGTAGATATATCTGAGTTAGATAAAAACTTCTTACCAAACTTACCGTAGTAGTTCTTGTCACTACGCAGTTTATCTATCAGGTTCTTACTTAGCTTATTTACTTCCTCTAACTCCATCGCTTATTGCTTTTTTAAGTTCTGTCTTTATCTCTGGTGTAATGTCGTACTTAACGCTAAGGTTTTTAACAATCTTAGTAAGCCCTAACTTCTTGTTCTCTACCACGTAGTGTAGTACCTTCTGCCAATTCATATCGCCTATGTCAAGGGTATATATCTTAGGTTTAAGCGACTCTTCCTTCTCAGCTGAGGGTAGGTCCTCACCTGCGTAAATATAATGCCCTAATCCAAACATTGCTAGGTTCTTAACTAAACACCTCATGATAGCTGTGTTGATATCAAACATAGTAGCAGACTCACAGGTCTTAACACCATACCTAGTCTTGTACTCGTATGGTCTGTCTTTCATTGCCTTGTTAGAGTTATCCATTACAGGTAGGTGCATAGGGATTGTTTCCTCATTAATTGTAACACATGTGGATACCATGTAACCCAGGTTTGGATCGTATAGGTATGGTTTTCCATCATACTCGGTTACCACATAACTAGCCTGTGGATAGTACTGCTTTACTATTCCCCAAGCCCAAGCCCAGGATAAGTACGTTAGGTTGTTCTTCTTTTCTACCTTATCATTTACATTGATAGCAGATAGTGTTTCAAATGTTGTTTTTTCTTTTTTCATTTTATTTTATTTTACTATAGTGATTCCTTATTTTTTTTATGACATTTTTTCTACGGGTTCTAGACTTCTCTAGGAGTTCATCCTTGCCTGTGTCTAGGTAGTGTCGTATAGCATCGTTTAGATCGTCTAATCTAATCTCTAGGTAGTCAATACTTAGCATGTGTGTACCCTTTAAAAAACCATGACGCACTAGTGTTAACTCCTCACGTGGTCCAATCTTTCGGTAAAGATCTGCGTTGCCTCTAGTATTATAAACTACCACATCCCCATCGTTCATTCGCTCAATCTTGTATCCGTTCATAATGTAAAACTGTGAGTAAGTGGTTGTACACTTGCCGGTAATTTGTTGGGATAGTAGATGTTCCCACACGTCATTTAAGTCTTTCATAGTGCGTTCTAGTTTATAGATTTGTTGGGGTTGTGACAGCTGATTATATACAATATACTCCTGTTCCTGTATGAAAATATTCTTTGTTCGTCCCATGTTTTGTGTGTTTAAGGGTGTGCTAATTTACTGAATATATACGTCTTCTCCAACTACAATTTTAAATTTATTTACATCGTATCCGTAGTCCTGTAGGTATCTAGTTAACCTATCGTAGTACTCCTTGTTGGTGCGTCCACCCTTACATATTGGTCCACATATTTTTGATCCATCGTAACGCAATTCAGAGTCAATCATAACACCCTCTACGCCTAGTTCTAGTAACACCTTATACTTCAGCTGACGCATGAACTTCTGTATCTTAGGGCTTAGTATGTCCTTGGATATTATTTTCTCTACCTCATTGATTACCTCCATCATACCAAAGCCGATGTTACGCATGGACTCATTAGGTTTGGATGTGTATGAGGTGGCTTTGTCTTTTAACTCATTTAGTTTTTCGGATATTTCTTTCATTTGTTTTATTGTTTTTTTATTTATAAATCCCAGGAAACGTTTGTTTTATTGTTGGTATCTGTTTCGTTTAATATTTTTTTTATTCCGTTAATACTTTCGGACTCACACTTCTTTATGTATAGCTCTACTGCCTTAGTTAACATCCAAGATAGTGTGGTGCCGTCCTCTCTCTTTTTGTTCTTTAAGAATTCCTCTTGATAATTCGTCAGGTTAATCTTGTATGTCTTCCAATTATTTCTATTCATCTTCTTTTGGTTTTAATATTTAGATGTTTCAAGTATTTCTACCGTCTTTTTGTTTACATCTTTTAATAAATCATTAAAGTACTGCTTTGCTAGGTCTTCATTGAAACTAAGACTCCCAGGAACCAAATCATACCTATTAAGGGTTTTATCTAATGACTCAGTATAATAAACCGTTTCTTTTCCTGTTGTAGTTTCGTTTACCTCTTTTACTAATCTTAATGTTGGTTTGCTGTCTTTCATAATTTTATTTCTTTATTATTTTCTAAATCGTAAATTGCTAGTTGCTGTCTTTGGTGGGCAATATCTAACGCTTTGTCTAATGTTATCGATCCCTTGTCGAATATCTCTGAGGTATCTAGGTAGTACTTACCGTCATTCTCCCACCCACCTAACACTATATTATCTTCCATTAAATCATCGATGTTTTCTACAATGAACTGTCGTATCTCTGTGTCGGTAGGTAGGGTGTTATATACCCTCTCTGTTGCCTTTGTTTTAGCGATACTGTAGCAGGGTAGCCCTGACACATCCCCCATTCTCATGCTCCAGGAAAATCCTCCCTTTGCTAGTTCAGGTCGTAAGTCATATAAGTTCTTCATAGTCTTTAATTTTAGTATCCGAATATTTCTATTAGGATAAATGATACACCTGTGATCGTTGCCATTACACTACTAGCTAGTACTAAGTATGTAAGGTCTTGTTTGATTTGATTGATTGCTTGTTTCATAGTTGTTTGTTTTTATTGGTTATGTATTGTTATACGTAAGGTAGTGTAAAAGGTTACATTTTTTTACATTTTTTCGACCAATGGCTGTTTTTTGTCGACCAATTGTATTAACGTAACGACATTGTTATATACTATATTTTGGTTAAATGACTTGGGGATGTTCATGCCTGTAATCTGTTGCACCCTATCGACTGCCTCGATCAAATAGTTCCAATCGTTGTGGTACTTCAGTACGGAACGGTGTCCAATAAATTCTGCGATGAGCATATTTTTTTGGTGAGTATTTAATTCTATATCATAAGACTTACTGTCTTGATTATTGTGAACCACCATTATCTGTTCATCTGTACTGTCATCTATGTAGTACTCATAATCTCCTATGGTTATATATACTACCTTGTCGTTTCTTATATCTATTTTCATTTGATTAGGTTTTTAATTGTGTTTACATCTGTTGTTCCGTACTTCTGCTTGATATATCTTAAGTACTTCTTACACTCGGTTATTTTTTCTAGTTCGTTCATTATAAATGCCCTCCATAATTACCCTCGCCATATTCAAATCTCCACTCGCTATCTGAACTAGGTTCAGTCCAATTTATGTCATTATCGCACCCGTTACCGAATATATATTCTGCCTTACTTATTTTATCATCTATTTCATCTGTGTATAAATGATCGTTGTCAGTTAGATATTCGTGTATGTCATTACACTCCATGTCAGGGACATCTATTTCTACTTCTGCGTACCTGTGGTACACTTGTCTTGTTTTAATTTTTACTTTCATAATTTCTAAGTTTTATTTGGCTGTACGTTTATTCTTGCTTCAGGGTTACATCCTGTATATACATTCTTAATGTTTTTTTATCTATGTTACCCTTCTCATCTATTAGTCCTGAGTCTATAAAATTCCTTGCCTGTCTTCCATATACACCTTGCATTGTCCACACCCTACCTGATTTTATTAACTCACTAAATAGTTCGGCTTGTTCAGAGAGTACTAACTCCCCACATTCATATCTTATAATTAAATCTACTATATCCATAATTTCTATTTGTTATTTATTTATTTTTGTATTGATTCAAGAATTTTAATTTTTTCTTTTAATTCTTTTAATTCTTTAATTACATCTTTGATTGATTCTACTGCAACACCTACCTCATCATCATCCTCATACATATTCCATTTCCAATTTTCGATTACTACAATAGAATCTTCTAAAATTTTAATTTGTTCTTGCATAATTTCTATTTGTTTAATTGTTTTATAAATTCTACTACTGCTTTATAGGTTATGTTTATGTCACATTCCTCAAGGGCATAGTATACCACATCAAAATACTCTAATTGGTTCTTTTTTCTACATTTCTGTAATACTGGCATAAGCCAATCCCATGAAGTGTGGTATAGTAAGTTCTCTAATGAATATCCTTTGTGTTCTGATACATGATATACTCCTGCTTCATTTGGGATAATACCCATAAATTCTGCTATTAATTTGTTATTTTCTTGTGTGTTCATCTTATTTAGTTTTATTGGTTTATATTCTTGTACGTAAATTAGTTATCTAGGGTTACAATTAATGTGAATTTTCTTTTTCAATTTCCATTCGCATATCTCCAATGTAGTCCTTCATCTGCTCATCATCCATCTGATAATTTCGATCCTCAAGCTCTGACTGTATGCCCTCTAAAAATTTGATTGCCTTAGTTAGTTCTGTGTCAAATTCTCTGTGTGTATCTTCATTGAACCCATACAAATTATCTATTATTTTTTCTAACTCATTCATAGTTTCTATTTGTTTAATTGGTTGAAATGATTTATCAGTAGGTCCTCACTTTCATTCAAGTAGTCTATGTAATAGTCTGCGTAATCAGAATCGATAATGCCCTGAACCTTGTCTTCCTTCATCCACTCTCTCATATCTTGAATGTTGTTAAGTGCTTCACTAAAATCTTGATATATTATAGTTTCTTTTTGTGTATTACAGGATACTCCCATCAGTAATGCTATTGGTATTAATAAATTTTTCATAGTTTCTATTTGTTTTGGTTAAATAATTCTCTTGCTTTAATCATTGCGTAGCTTCTCTGTTGGTAATAAGTGCCACATCTTTGACCTCTAGGTAATTTAATTACCATATCTTTTGAGCCGTAAATTGTGTCCCCTCTTAATATTCCATTTGCTATTCTCTCAATTTCTTGTAGTTCTTTTTGTGCTTGTTGTTGTGTCATAGTTTCTAGTTTTTTTATTGGTTTATATTTGTTATGTCAATACACTTTTTTACTCCTAGTCCATCTGTATCCATTTGCTCTAGCTCTTGTTCGCAAATCATATCTACAATTTCATTGGCAAGTTCTGTATCTTTGAACTGTCCGTTGTCATCTAGTAAGTCTGACTTGTTTTCAAGTTCAACCTCTACCGTTGTTGTGTACGTTCTCTCTACTGTTATTTGAAATGTTTTCATCGTTTCTAGTTTTTTATTGGTTTATATTTAGTCGGGTATTATATCTTCGTCATAAGTGGTAAATACTTCATTCGATATATGTCTACCTAATTCCTTATAAAATTCTTCTACTTCTGAAGATGTGTAATCTTCTTTTAATGAATTAGCAAAGTCTATAATTCCTTCTACAAATTCTTTGTTTATTGCGTTATCCCATGCATTCATAATTTCTAGTTTTTTATTGGTTTATATTTGTTTTACGTTGATTATTTTAAAAGGTTACAATTTCAGTTCCATCTTCGAGGTAGTGGTAGTCATCATCTAATTCTTCCCATTCTGTCCAATAGTAATACTCATCATTAAATGCTTCATCTAGTGTTTTGTATCCTACGCTTTCAATATGTTTAAGCATTTGAGATTTATTTTTTATGTACATTTCACCGTCATTAATGCAGTAACCCTCATTCATTCCTTCGCCTGTCACATCGCATTTCCTTGCATATTTTTTTGATTGATTCATTGTCTTTAATTTAGTTGGTTTATATTGTTCTACGTTGGTTATTTTAAAAGGTTACAATTATAATAATAATATTCAAATTCATTTCTAATATCTCTGCCTAATCTAGTATTAAAACCGTAGCTGTGAGTATGTAAATTATTAATCGGGGTTTGCTCTATCATAAAATGAAATACTTCTACTGGTTTGCATTTATATATTTTAGATATTTTTTGACAAGCTATTTTTAATTTAGTAGGTTCGTGTCTTAATTGTCCGTAATTATTTATTAAATAATTTTTAATTCCTTTGGATGTTAAATATTTCATAGTTTCTAGTTTTTAGTTATTAATCGAAAATAAAATCTGTTAAGCCTTTCATCCCTACAAAGGGCAATTCTTTTTGAACCTCTGCCGGACATTTTATTTTGTCGTATCCCTGTACTTCTTCGATCAAAATTAATTCTTCATTGCTTTTAATTGTTCCTTCTTTTTTGTTGGTGTAGATAAAGATTGCTTTACCATTTGCCAATTCAATTTGTTGTTTGTTGTATCCTTCCATAGTTTCTATTTATTTAATTGGTTTATAACTTATTGTTTTTCCTAATTATTTCTTCAGCCACCGTTACTCTACCGACCAAAGAAGAAACCTCATCATAATAGTCTGCGTGCTTGATGTAGTGTTTTTTCTCATCTATCTTTTTGTACTCAGGCTCAGGCTCGTTTAGTTTAAGGTGTTCTAGAATTCTTTTCGACCTCTCTAATTCTATTTCAATCTCTTCGATAGGTGTTTCAGAATACACCCATTTCCAATATCCCGTAGCTCCCATCATAATATACAACGCTCCCTCTAACCCAGATAGATATCCTAAATCGTACAAAGAGTCTTCTGATTGGTGAAATCCACCATGCTCTTTAACTATCCTATCCTTTTGCCGTTGAATTCTTTTCATTAATTGAAGTTTCTTAAGTTCATCCATAACTATTTATTTAATTGGTTTATAAATTCTTTTAGTTTTTTAGTTGGTTCGTTACTATTGAGTAAGTCTTCGATTTGTTTCTGTATTGTGTTCATATATTGTTTTACGTTGGTTAATTTATTTTGTTACATTTATTTAAAATTTATTTCTTATTGATGACCAAATAATCGCCTGATATTCGAAGCCCTTTAACCCTAGCTTATCGGCTTTCTTGATGGTTAATTTTTGTATCTGATTGTATGCTAATTTCCCACAGCTAGCCATAGTTTTATTAAAACACGCTCTCAGGTGCCAAACGTCAGTAGTTACAAAGTTGTTATCTAAATGAGCAATATTGTTTACAAAAGCAAATGTTTTTTGACTGTCAGCTGAGATTACTTTGTTTCCTTTGGCAATCTCGAAGGCTTTAAACTTGTTCGTGTGAAACGTGCAGACCTTAATATCATTAGCCTCCTTGCCCTCTTGTACTGCCTGAAATACTTTGTAAGCGTCTTTTATGTTTTGTTCCCATTTGTTACGTGGACTTAGTGCTGATATTACACTTGCACCAATCAACTCTGTTGTATTAAACTTTTGTGCAATATCTTTGCAAATCTCATTTGCTTTTTTGTACCACTCCAACCCCTCTGAAATTTCTTCTTTGGTCGCTAGATTAAACCACTTATCCAAGTTCTTAGATATTTTATTTAGTTGGTATTTAGTTAATTGCTTCATAATTATTGTTTATTGGTTTGTTTGATTAGTTAAACGGAGTAGCCAAATAAAGGTTTCAATTATTTCTATTTTTTAGTCGTTAATAATTCGTTTAATTGATTTTCTAACAATTCTGTTTTCATATCGTTAATCGTTTTTTTCTTTAAAATTGTTAGTAATTTATTTTCCTTATGTAAACCTCTAACCGTTTTATCTAATTCCATATTCAAAATTTGACCCCTTTGATTATAACCATTTTCAAAAGCTATACTTGATTTGTTAAATGATAAATTGTGTAAAAACCATTCGTGTAATTCTAAATTTTTCTGTTCTGCTTTGCTTAAATCTGTCATAATTATTGTTTATTGGTTGTTTTGTTTGATGTTGCTAATGTAACTATAAATCCAAATACAATGTTTCAATTTTTAGACGAACCCCAGCAGATTTTCGACAAATTGTCTTTATTAATCGATAAACATCAATTGACACATAATGACACAATTTAAACTCAATGCAACTCGCTGAAAATCAGTAACTTATAACGATATCTCTAGTGTTGAGTACGTGAAATGTCTTCTACCTTAAAATAAGAGAGGGGGGGTTATTCCTTTGTTAGGTGTATCTAATAAAGTTTTTAGTCTTATCTAAATATAAATTTAGGCGTGTCTAAAAATAACTATCTAGAATATTAGTCAGTAATGACTAGACTATTTGTATTGTTAACTAGATGTAGAGTAATATGTTATGTATGCATACTATTATTTGCAGATAAACATCAAAAAGTTTGTAGACCAATACAGTTAAACCATAGACCAATACGCCAAAAGAATAGACGAACCGTACAAAAAAAGCCAAAAAATCCGAGTGCGTAGGTCAAAACAGTACCCCCCTTCGATTGACAGGTCGTTTTCCTTTAAAGGTGGCAGCACGTATATTAGTATATAACCCAAACCCCCTGTATATGTGATATATATTTATGCCCTACATTTTGTATCTTTGATATATGTTAGATCTACCTATATAGGTGGGGAAGGCTCAGGCTGTACCCTACCAGGAGAGACGAGCAGTTTTGGTTAGAGCCCAATACTGGTTAGGGGTACGGTCTTTATAGAAATAATTATTATCTTTGTATAAATAAAGAAATTATGAAACTAACAGGTAATCCAAATTACGATCATGACTACACGGTAAAGAATGGTAGGTTGATCAATAACGCACCACCTCTTGAGATGGGTATCACTAAAATGTGTAACATGAAAAAATCTAAGAAGAGGATGGAAAAGATACTTATGAAGGTCGAGGCTGATGAGATAGCCGAAGAGAGAAGACGCTTCATGGATAGATAAAAAGTTTGTGTGTTCCATAGTATAGGGAGGGTGGCAGCTGGTCTGTTGTTCTCCCTATTTTGGTTTATATAGTTCTTAACAAGGAAAAGTTTTGTCACAGAAATGTCACAGAAATGTCATGAAATGTGGAGTAAGTAAAAAATTACGTCTAACTGTTAAGTGAAAATAAACGTTTATAACCGTTTAAAAACGGATAAATAGGTAAAATATTCCAGATACAAGGGGTATATTCCAGATAGATTCCAGATATATTCCACATAGAAGAGAGCTAACTTGCTGATAATCAGAGGGATGTCACTTATGTCACTTATTTTCCTTACGTATAGGGAAAAAAAAATATTTATAGTCTATAAAAAGTATAGGGTAATAGGAGGTGTTTTTTTTGGATTATGTGGAATGGCTACTTTTTAAATTATTTTAGGAGGGTGCACTTTTTGTACAAAATAAATATATATATTTGCTGGTATAACTAAAATCTAATTCAATGATAGTAAAACAAGTAAGCTTCGATAGCGAAGCAAGGCAAGATCTAATAGATGGCATTAACGTACTTGCCGATGCCGTAAAGAGTACACTAGGGGCTAGAGGTCAAACGGTCCTTATAGAATCAGAGAATCATACTAAGGGTATAACGGTTACCAAGGATGGGGTAACGGTGGCTAAGAGTATTAACCTACTACACCCTACACAGAACCTAGCGGTGTCTATGATGAAGGAGGCCGCTGATAAGACGGCTATATCCGCAGGGGATGGAACAACTACTGCTATTGTTATTACACAGGCGATTGTGCTAGAGGCACAGAAACGTATTAAGCCACATATGAATATAACCGATATTATCCGTGCTATACAGGCTAGTAGTGAGTACGTGGTGAAGGAGCTAGGGAAAAAAGCTAAGAAGGTAAATGGGAAGAGATTGTTAGACGTGGCGACTATATCATCAAATAATGACAAGGAGCTTGGGGATATTATTGCTAAGGCATACCAAGAGGTTGGTGATGACGGGGTGGTAACGGTAGAGAATGCTCGTGGGGCATATACCTACTCAGAGATAACTAACGGTATGAAGATTGACCGTGGGTATAGTAGTAAGTATTTTATTACCGACCATAAGAAGGCCGAGTGTGTACTGCATAACCCGTATGTGCTGGTTACCGACCAGGAAATAAACCACCTTACAAATATTCCAGAGCATGTGCTAAAGGCAGTAATTAGCTCTAACAGGCCGTTATTGATTATTGGGACCTTAACCCCACAGGCATTAAATTCGTTCAATGTGAACGTAGCTAAGGGTATAATAAAGGGTTGTAGCATCATCCCTCCGCAGTTTGGGTGGAAGTCACACGAGCTAATGGAAGATATTGCTACCGCTACAGGGGCTACCTACTTCTCAGAGGATACAGGGGATAATCTGGAGGTAATACAGGTATCTGACCTTGGAAAGGCTAAGAAGGCTATTATATCACAGGAAGGGACCGTCCTGGTGAAGAACGATGAGCAGAACATACACGTAGAGAATAGAGTGGCCGACCTATGGGAGGAGTATGAAACACACACCATTGAGGACCAGAAAGAGTTCCTGAAGGAAAGAATAGCTATTATGACAGGCGGTGTAGGGGTAATACACGTAGGGGCTAAGTCAGATATTGAGCAGAAAGAGAAAAGAGATAGGGTTGATGATGCCGTGTGTGCTACACGAGCCGCTATTGAGCAAGGAATCCTACCAGGCGGTGGTATCGCACTACTTGAAATTGCTTCGGACCTCGCTGGGCGAGGTAGTAGTGAGAGTGAGAGGGTTGCTAATGCTATACTAGCGGATGCTATAAAGGCCCCGTTCCGACAGATTCTAACCAATGCAGGACTCGATGCTAAAGATATTGAGCCTAATTTAGACCCAGGTGTAGGGTATGATGTAAAGGCCGATAGATATGGGAACATGATTAAGCTGGGGATCATAGACCCAATGAAGGTTACTAAGAACGCCCTAGAGAATGCCGTATCGGTAGCGACAACCATAATGTCAACTAATGCAATAATAACAAATGTGAGAGACTATGAAAGATCATAAGCTAGAAATTGTAAGGTACGAGTACGATGGTGAAAATATTGTTATAAAAATGATAAAGCTATTGGATGAAAATGATAAATATGTTAAGTTCGTCAAACTGAAAGATGTGGTGCCTTACTTATCAAAAATGAATGTAAAATTTAAAAAACAAATAAAATGAAAACACTAAAAGATTTAGGTAAAAAACATTATGAAAAAATACACTACTCATTTGATATACACTATTACCCAAACAGGGATGAGGATATGTATGTTGGTATTTTGAAAAATATCATGGAAATAAGAGGGTATGAAATAAGATTAAAAGATCTAACAATTGAGGGCTTGGTTAAAAAGGCAGATGATTTTTTAACTATGTGTAAATCAATAAGAGTAAATCGTGAAGGAATGAAATTTCAAGTAATTCAATGGAATCTTGATAATCCTGAAGATATGAAATTTTCTTTAGAAACTTATAATGATCTAAAAACAAAAAAGGCAGTTAACCAATGAAAGCGGTAGGTAAGTATATAATCATTGAAAACCTCAGCGAGGAGGTAACCACGGGGAGTGGATTAATTCTAACGGGTGATGATGTAAGTAAGCTAAGATATAGAAAAAGTAAGGTAGTAAGTGCAGGCACGGATGTGGATTGTGTGAAGGATGGTGACATCATATACCACGACTCACGAGCTGGACACAAGGTGAAGCTGGAGGATAATGTATATGGGGTAATACTAGAGAGAGAGGTAGTGATAAAAATGTAATTTATTATTACCTTTGTAGTGTGGCACTAGGACGTACAGCAAAATATTACAGGGACAACCCAGAGGCTAGAGAGAAAAGGCTAGCATACCAAAGGGATTACAATAAGAAAAACGTAAAGTACCGACAGCGACTTAATAAGTTCAACAGGCAGAAAGGTACATACGGAAACGGTGATGGATTAGATGCGTGTCATAAAGAGGTTAAGGGTAAAATAAAAATTGTTTTGTGTAGGATGAAAAAAAATCGTGCCGACAAGAAACAAAGAAAACAACAATCTAATGGCTAAAAATAATAAGATATGTTCATCTGGACTAAATTGGCTTGATGGTAAAAAAATTGGAGGACAAAAAGTTTTTCGTGGTAAAGACGGAAAGTGGAACAATTGGTCTGCTAGAGCTGCACAGCTAGCTTCAAAATATTGCAAAGACCCTAACTTTGGTAGAAAAAAATAAAAAAAATAAACAATGGCTGAAAAAAAATTTAAACCACACATGATGTATAAAGGCTGTAAAGGAGAAATGGCTTTTAAATTAAAGGATCATTTACGACTAGAAAAAAAAGGTTACGGTCACAAAAAAAGTAAATCTTGTAAAAAATGAGTAAACTAACTAATAGACAAAAGAAAATAGCTAAAATGGCTCCTCCTTACAATGTAATAACAGGGGCTGATTTTAAAATGTTAAAAAAAAATAAAAAGTTAAAAACCAAAAAAAAATAAAAGTTATGCCAACAGTAAAAACAAAAGAAGGTAAAAAAACATTTCCATACAATGCCGTAGGTAAAGCCCAGGCGGATTCATTTGCTAGAATGACAAAAGGAAAGATTAAGTATAATCCTGGTTACGGAATGGATAAAAGCACTAAATCTAGCTACTAGTGGGTAAATTAAAAAAATGGGCTGAACAGAAATGGGTTAGGATTGGAACTGATGGTTCCATACTTGGCCCATGTGGTACAGGAAAAAAGACAGGTAACCCTGACCGATGTTTACCATTAGCTAAAGCTAAGAGTTTATCCAAATCTGAAAGAGCAGCTACGGCCACAAAAAAGAAACGATTTGGTAAAAACAAACAGGTTGTTTCTAATACTCCAAAAGCAAAAGTAAAAAGTTAGTATGGCTAGTAAAAAAGATATGCCCTGTAATAAACCCAGACCTTCTACTAGGCCTGGTAAAAAACAAATGGTAAAGGCGTGCCAGGGAGGTAAAGAAAAGCTTATACATTTCGGGGCTAAAGGGTATGGTCATAACTACTCAGACGCTGCACGTAAAAGCTTTAGGGCACGACATAAATGTGCATCAGCTACTAACAAATTATCGGCTAGGTATTGGGCCTGTAAAAAACTATGGGCTGGAAAGGGAGGATCCACTAAGTCATCACCAAAGGGTAGACAAGGTAAATACTAGCATGAAGATAAACGAGGATACAGAGGTTAAGTTAGACCTAAAGACGGTGGTAAGTATAATTACCATAACCGCTGCTTTTGTGGGAATGTATTTTACGTTAAAGTCCGATATTGAGGAGGCTAAAGATTTACCCATTAAAAGAATAGAGTACGATCTCCAGCACATGTCAATACTCGAAGATATAGACGAACTAGAGTTTCGTTTAGAACAATCCGAAGAATTAATAGAGACTATGTTTAGATTAGGCATAGAGTTAGACAAGGAGCTACATAAGATTGACAACGACTATGAGAGTAACATGGACGATAAAATAAAACAATTAGAGGGTAAGATAAATTCTTCTAACAATAACAAGAGAAAGAAAAGAAAATAATTATTACCTTTGTAAAAAATAAGTTATGAATAAATATCAAGACAAGGAAGCGGCTATGGATGATTACTCTCACGAGAGAAAATTAAGAATAGACGGGAGATACGAGGCGGCACATGGAAAGATGGCAGCTGCTAGACAAGATTTTGATCATGCTCACGCATTAAAAAAAGATGCAAACTACGACCACGAGTCTAGAAAGCAATTTGACGATCATATACATAAAATGTTTAAAAGATAATAGTATAAATTATAAAAATTTTTAAAAATGCCAACAGTAACATATAAACAAGGATATAACGACAGATTAGATGAGTCTTTAGGGGGTAAACACAAAGGACCTCATAGCCAATCATTAAAAGACAGAAGAGATGAATCTAAGGCGATGTCTAAAAAGATTTATGGTCATGCTTATGGTGGTGATCATGGGATGAAGTATGAAGGTGCTATCTCACATTTAAGGAAAATTATAAAAAAATAATATGCCATTTAAAAAGGCTAATAAAGGCAAGTGTAAGGGTAAGTATGTAAGTCCACGTAACAAATGCTTTACTAAAAAACAGGTCGCTCTTTATTATGCTACAGATGGAACATTTAAAAAAAGTAAAAAATAAAACGTTATGGCAACAAAAATGACAACAGGGAAAGGGCAATGTCCTTTAAGTAAAATTAAAGGAAAAGATGGAAAGTACATGAGAAAGATTATGGTGTCTGGAAAATGTGTAGACCCTACTACCGTAAACCTAAGAAGAAAAGGTTCAGAGGAGTTAGGTAGACAGAGATCTCTCCAAGCAAAATTTGATAAAGAAAATAAATAATTTTGTAACATTTTTTTATTTTATGCGTATAGGTTAATGTATTAACCAAAAAAAACGCACAATGAAAAAACTAACATTATTATTTAATTTGCTTTTATCAATAGGTATTTTTTCTCAAAATTCTAATTTACAACTTGAATTAATTAAACCATTAAAAAAGGCTTGTAAAAAAGGAAATCATTTTAAACTTGAAAAGTTTTTTGTAAAAAAACATGGATGTAAAAAGTATGTCCTTGACGGTTATGAAATTTTTAAGAGTGATTACTTAGAGGATTACAATTATGTTTTTAGTAATATATCTTCGGATAAAGATTATTATAAAACAGTTTATTATGCAGTAACTAAGTTACTTAATCCTAAACAAGAAATTACTTATGAAACACATCCAAAATTTACCGCTATACATCAAATAGATAAGGAAGATAATTACCACGTGGTTTTTATTCTGGCCGATTTACCTCGGAATTAAATCTTCGTATAGCGTGACGATATATTTTATCCGTAGAGTTACATGTTCTATTGTTAAAGATAGGATTTCTTCGTGGCTCTTCGGATATTTTTTCTTCACCTCTTAGCTTTTTATATATAGAATTAATTAGTTTCTTACCCTTATAGGATAACTCATATAGAGCCGCCTCTTTCCATGTTTTTTGTCTCCATTTTTTTAACCACCCATTCCTAAGTAGTTTATCAAACCGTTGCTTATCCCAACTCATTAACATACCATAGTGTTGACACTGAAGCCTAGTGAACAATCCCTCACTATATAAAAACAATAACATATCTAGATCAGCGGTGGTTAATTCATACTTAGCCTTTGCCCAGTAACGGACCACCCTCCAGTGCTTGAGATAATTAAATTCAGGTTCATACCTATCGTATACTTTTACGGGAGGTTTTCGTGTGCGTCTTTTTTTATATACCTTCATTATTTCAAAGATAGAAATTTTATTATTATCTTTGTCCTATGAAATACGATAAATCACTAAATACTCAGAAACATCAAAGTCGTGGACTAGGAGACTCTATTGAAAAGTTTACTACAGCCACAGGAATAAAAGCTATAGTAGAAAAAGGATCTAGGGCTTTAGGAAAAGACTGTGGGTGTAAAGAAAGGCGTGATAAATTAAACGAGTTGTTCCCTTGGGGGAAAAAATAAAAAAATAAAAAATGGCATATCAAAAATTACAAGTAAGTAGGGCGATAGATGTTATAGCGAGTGCTACAGTAAACATTCCAAACCCAGGTGCTTTATCAATATCTAGTACTACTGATGGTGCTTCTGCTTTAAAGTTAATTGACTCAGCAGGAGATTTTATTAACAAGGGAGTAAAGGTAGGCGATATCGTTTATTCAGGATCTATTGCTGCACATGTTACATCTATTGACAGTGCTACACAGCTAGGTGTTACTACTGCTGTAGCTTCAGGACAGGCATACAAAGTTTTTAGATCTACAGAGAATCCAAATAATGGGTGTGTATTATACATAGGAGGTGCTGGAAATTTAGAGGTGCTAACTGCTGGAGGAGATACAATTGTATTCACAGGAGTTTTAGCAGGAACTTTTTTACCTGTTCAGGTAGTAAGAGTTTTAGCTGCAAGCACCACAGCGACAGGAATAATAGGCCTCTGGTAGTATGTACATAGCTATTGGAAATATGATCACTTCATCGTCTCAAATGAATGCTGCTGCTGCCTCTGGAGGTGGAGGTGGAGATTTTGAAAACGTATATTCTATGGCGTTTGATGGGGTAGATGATTATGTTGACGTTTTTGATTCTGTAACTGTTCCAACTGCTTTTCAATCAATAGGCAATAGTAACTCTTATTCAATTAGTGCGTGGATAAAAACAACACAAAATGCTGTTGGTAAGTCCTTTTGGTTTAGTGGTGCAACTATTATAGAATTAAGAAATGAATATCCTGCTGGTTCTCACGTTCCTTTTAACTTTGGTATATCTTTTAATCCTAGTGGTGGTTATAGTTTTTTAACTTTTGGTAGAAGTAATAATTATTTAAATAGTGGTTATGAAGTTGTTTTTTCAACTGCTGATGTTAATGATGGTAACTGGCATCACGTAGCAATTACAATAGATGTTAATGATTATATTTTCTATGTTGATGGCTCAACTGCTGGAAGTGGTACTTTCTCAACAGCAACAGGTGATTGTAGTGTTTCAACAATTACTTCAAATATGCAAATAGGCTCAAGGTCAAGAGATGGTGGGCAAAAGGATAGAAATTTATTCGATGGACAAGTGGATGAACTTTCTATATTCAACTACAAGTTAACCTCTGGAAATATAACTTCTATCTATAATTCAGGAGTTCCCAACAACCTCAACGATTTAACTACACCTCCAATAGCTTGGTATAGAATGGGTGAAAATGGAGTTTATAAATCTCCACAGTGGCTACTACCTGAGAATAGTAACAAGGATAAGGTGAGTAATTATAGTTTTGAATTTGATGGTGTGGATGATTATGTAGATACTGGTGCAATAGATTTAGGTGAAACTAATACTATTTCTTTTTGGTTTAAAAACAATTCTGCAAATACAGGAAATGCAATAATTGGAGATGCTAACGATAATGTAGTTTATTTTCAATCTTCAAATTTATATTATTATCCTACAGGAAGCATAACAGGAAGAAAATTATTCTCAAGTACTAATATTTCAAGTGCTATGTCAGATACTACAAACTGGCACAATATAATATTTATTAGAAAAGCACCCACTAACGGAACTAATGGATATAATGATTTAGCTTGTTATTTAGATGGAAATTTAGAAGGAACTTTTGCGGATGTATATACTGCAAACATTAATTTAATTCCTGTTTATATTGGTAAAAGTGGAGCAGGGTTCCCATTATATGATGGTAACATTGATGAAGTTTCCTATTATAATAATGACCAAAGTAGCAACGTAAGTTCTATATATAATAGCGGAGTACCTACTACAATAACAGGAGCAGTAGCACATTATAAAATGGGTGAAGAAGCAACATTTAGCACTAACTGGACTGTACCTGATTCAGTTGGAAGTGCAGATGGAATTTCAGCAAATATGACAA
>MDTD01171370.1_pt1 | contig 58941 bp, 62 predicted proteins | sample 811221 | NCBI WGS metagenome assembly MDTD01 (sample SAMN05326646, study PRJNA326480) | marine metagenome | isolation source: seawater | place: Pacific Ocean: South West | collected 2011
ACCAAAACGCAGAACCACACCTTGTTCATCGGGGGCGACAATGTAAATACCGCTGAGCACCCAAAAGCCGAGCAAACCACCCACAATTAAAGACACAAAGCCCCCGCCCAAACCTGGGCCGCCGGAACCGCCGCGGCCACCACGGCCGCCGCCCATCATGTCATTAAATTTAAAGCGGGTATTTTTGAAAATTTCTTCAATTTCCGGCGGCAAATCACCGCCTCTACCGCTGCCACTGGGGCGACGGCTTTCACCGCCTTTGTTGTCGTTTTTTGGACGCTTGCCCCACGGGCCGTCTTTTTTCGAGAAAATGTTTATCAGCGCTTCCATTGCCACTCTTTAACGTTAATTTAGATTTTTAATTACCCAGTCATTATGACGCTATCAGCCACAAGGTCAAGTAGAAGACAAACCCGCACAAAACAAATGGCCCATAAAATAAATAGATTTAAGCGGATAATGAATCCGCGGCTTCAATAACAACCTTGGTGGGCTTTTTCGCCTGAGTCTGCTTTTGTTCCAAAGCCTTTACAACATTTTTAGCCAATATACGCATCACACCCGCCTGTTTGCTGTCGGGCATGGAAATCACCACCGGCTGGCCCTCATCGGTTTTCAGCCGGGTATCCACATCTAATGGAATTTCAGCGAGTAAATCCACACCGATAGATTCAGCTTTTTTCCTGGCCCCGCCATGACCAAAAATGTGCGCTTCGTGGCCGCATTCCGGGCACACAAACAGACTCATGTTTTCTACCATGCCCAGCACCGGCACGTTCAGTTTTTTAAACATGTTGAGCCCCTTGGCGGCATCCAGCAGCGCCACATCCTGCGGGGTGGATACAATCACCGCGCCGTCCGGCTGTACTTTTTGGGAGATAAAAATCTGCGCGTCGCCGGTACCCGGTGGCATATCAATCACCAGATAATCCAATTGTCCCCACTGGGTCTGGTTCAGCATCTGGTCAATCGCGCTTTGAATCATCGGCCCGCGCCACATCACCGGCGTATCCCCTTCCACCAAAAAACCCATCGACATACACTTAACGCCGTGGTTGCTGGCCGGGGTAATAATTTTGCCGTCCTCGCTTTCGGGCTTTCTATCTGTCAGGCCCATCATCTGCGGCTGACTGGGGCCGTAAATATCCGCATCCAGCAGGCCCACTTTATGGCCCAAACTGCCCAGGGTCACCGCCAAATTCATCGCTACGGTGGATTTCCCCACCCCGCCTTTGCCGCTGGCAACAGCGATGATGTTTTTTATGCCTTGTGGTCGGTTGCTCATCCATTAACCCCTTATCGGTATCAACAATTTATCTGGCCTACGCTAAACCAGTTTTTACCGTTCGTAAAGCCTAATCCAAACCCCGCCGTTTGGCGGGGCTGGTCGGATAGTCTAGAATGATAATTTACACCTTATAAAACGACCCGTAGCGGGTATTCAGATATTTACTCAGCGGGATATCTTCCTGCTTTAAAAAGCCCTGCTGCGGCAGGTCGCCGGCTTTGACCATTTCCACCACAGCGCACACGCTGGCGGCAGTGGTCCAGCTAATCGCCCGCCATGTTTGCCCGTCAATGTCTTTGGGACGATAGGCATGGACGAATTCTTCGCGGTACAAATGCCCGCCCTTGTCCCCTTCAACCGAGGCATGCACATACACCACGTCATCGTTCACCGGCGGCTTGGCATTGACCAGAATTTCACCCGCAATGTCCCGACGCTCCTGCATGTGCAGTTCTTTAAAGAAAAATTCCATCATGTCCCGGTGGCCGGGGTAGCGCATGGTTTTGTAATCCAGCTTGGTGACTTTGCCCGCATAGGTTTCGCACATGGTGCCCAACCCGCCAGATGTGGTGAACGCTTCCAGCTTTTGGCCATCAATATAAATGGTTTCCAACGCTTCCAGCGGCGGCACCGTTTTGCGCTGACCATTGCTGATGACCTCACAATCGTTTAAATATTCATTCACCACGCCCACCGGTGACCAGTTAAACGCATAGCCCAACTTGCCACTGGGGTGCTGGGGCAAGGCCCCCACACGCAGTTCAATACTGCGCAGTTTCTCAAATTTTTTCGCCAGGTCCGCCCCCACAATACCAATAAAACCCGGGGCCAGCCCACACTGCGGCGCCATTAACCCTTTGGCGGTTTTGCTCATTTCCATAATGGCGCGCGTGGTGGGCACGTCTTCGGTCAGGTCAAAATAATGAATACCGGCGTCGTGCGCGGCTTCAGCTACCGCCAAATTCAACTGGTACGGCAGGCAGGACACCACCGCGTCAAACCCGCTAAAAATTTTCCTGAGCTCAGCGTCATTGCTGACATTACTCACAATGGTTTTAAACGGCAGGTCATCTTTGGGTGTCACCGCATCCATGCCGGTCACGTTAAAACTGTCATCTAAATGAAAAAGCCGCGCCACTAACACGCCGACTTTGCCCATACCCAGCACCAATACATTTTGCATGGTTTGTTGTTCCTTGTTATTTAACGCCGTTCATACACGACAAAGTCAAAGTTTATCTCGCCCATGTTTGGTTGACGGCTCACTTCCTGCCATGTGTTTTTATCAAACGATGGAAAAAAAGCATCGGCGTCAACTTCTGTTGCCACTTCAGTCAAATACAGGCGGTCGGCATTGTCTAAAAACAATTTATAAATTTCCCCGCCGCCTAAAATCATCACCTCGTCCACTTTGCCAACCTTTTGCAGCGCCTCGTCCACACTGTGCACCACCTCCACACCGTCGGCCTGCCAGGTTTTATCACGGGTGAGGACGATGTTCTTTCTTTTAGGCAGTGGGAACCCAATGCTCTCAAACGTTTTACGGCCCATTACCACCGGTTTGCCAGTGGTCATTTTTTTAAAGTACTTCAAGTCTTCCGGAATATGCCACGGCAGTTTGTTGCCCTTCCCAATGCCGTAATTTTTATCCACGGCGGCAATCAGGCTAACTTTCATCGTCTGTTCCTTCCTGCTGGAGCTTCTTCAATCCGTCCCACACCGGAATGCGCGGCAGAATACCGCCTTTATAGGTGGTGACAAAGTCAACGGTATTTTTAACCTCCTGCCCGCACACCCGTGCGTGCCATACCTCTTGCCAGCGGCCGGTGCGCGGGGCACTGATGACCTCTGTATCGGTAATGACAAACTCCTTGCTGTCGCACACACCACTCAAACGGTAAAAGGATTTTTTAAAGTCCCCTGCCGCCATTTTTTGCAGGTCCGGACTGGCCATGGTTTCCCCCGGCAAGGCGGTTAAAATTTTAATATTTTGCTCCGGCGCGCTGGAGGGATAATGCAGAAAAATCAGGTTGCGCTTTTGGGTTTCCCCGCATACGTCCACCTCATAACCGGCCATCCAGCCGCCAGCGTGGACGGCTTTACCGCCTGCCAGCGTTTCAATTTTGGTCAGCGGCGCCACATAGGTGCTGGAGATATCCTCAATGGCCATGCAGCCCGGGGTAATCATTGCCTCATCCACACGGATTTTGTTCAGCGCCAGACCTAAATATTTGGGTTCTTCGGTAATTTGCTTGGCGGCGAACACATCCGCCACCCCGACTTCCGCCACAGCGGACAGGGGCAGCAGGCACAGCGTAAGAAAAAGCTTAAACATTCAACTAAACCGCCACCGGCGCTTTGATGCTCGGCGCGGCTTCATACCCCACCAGTTCAATATCATCAAAGGTGAAGTCAAACAGATCTTTCACCTCCGGGTTCAGCTTCATGGTGGGCAGCGGGCCGGGAATACGGCTGAGCTGCTCTTTGGCTTGTTCAATATGGTTGCTGTACAAATGGGCATCCCCAAAGGAATGGACAAAATCACCCAGCTCCAAATCGCACACCTGCGCAATCATCATGGTCAACAAAGCGTAAGAAGCGATGTTAAACGGCACACCAAGGAAGATATCCGCGCTGCGCTGGTACAACTGGCAACTCAATTTGCCGTCACGCACGTAAAACTGGAACAGGCAATGGCACGGCGGCAGGGCCATGTTATCCACATCCGACGGGTTCCATGCGGTTACAATCAAACGGCGGGAGTTAGGGTTGGTTTTAATTTGCTCCACCACGTTTTTAATCTGGTCAATCACTTCCCCGCCCGGGCCTTGCCAACTGCGCCACTGTTTGCCGTACACAGGGCCAAGGTCACCGTTTTCATCGGCCCATTCGTCCCAGATGCGCACGCCGTTTTCCTTCAGGTATTTAATGTTGGTATCACCCTTTAAGAACCACAACAGCTCATGAATGATAGAACGCAAATGCAGCTTTTTGGTCGTCAACACCGGAAAGCCCCTGTTCAGGTCAAAGCGCATCTGATAGCCAAACACGCTGTACGTGCCCACCCCGGTGCGGTCATCGCTTTTGGTACCGTTTTCCATTACATGCCGAAGAAAGTCGTGATACTGCTGCATGGGTCCCCCATTTGTTTCAATGTTGTTTTGTATAACATTACCGCCCGATGCCGATTTTGGCAATTACCAAAATGGGCACACACCGTGCATATATGCGCATATTTTTGATAGAAATATATTTTATATAAAATACTTAAGGTAACTTATTAAACTTATACATGAGCAAGAAAAAGCCCGCTGCGTCAGCAACGGGCTCCATAGGTCGCGAAAAGGGTTCAGGCCGCCGTGCGGGGCCGATGCGGCGAGAAGTCCTCACCGGTGTCGGCATCCACCCAGTAAGAGCCACGAAATTCGGGCACCCAGCCATTCGGGTCATCCAGCCGCGGCTGCATGATTTTCCCCTGATCGTACAGGGTGATCAGAGTATTCGGCAGTTCACGGTAGTAAGGGCTTTCCTCACCCACGAACTCGCAGACCACATCCACGAACTCTTCGCGCGTGGCGCACCGCGTGGAGATAATCAACATCTCCACCTGATCCAGCAGAATGGTGCCGGTCACGATGTCCGCGGCACAGCTCACCACTTGGGTCCCAATCAGCTTTCGCATAGTTTTTGCTCCTAAACGGAAAACAAATATCTTGTCTGGCAAAGCCACACAAGGGTACAAAGGTTTATGTAAGCCTTTTCCACCCCATTTACAAGCCTTTTGACACAAAAAAGCCCCCATTCGGGGGCGCATATCGCTTTAAAAGTCATAGTCCCGGGTTGACTGGTACGTCAACGCCCGAAAAACAGCCCAAAACACCGGAATAAACAACCAGGTTTGAAACGTTACGGGAAACAACACCAAAGCCAGCAGAATTGCCAAAAAGAAGGCGGCATGGAATACCATACCTATCGCGCCGTCATCGGCAAATTTACCCGGTTTGACGTCACCCACTTTGGGGATGCTCATGGCAAAACATGCCGCCAACATATGCACACCCAGCGCAAATATCGGCACGGCAGCCAGCCAACCCCAGCCTTCGGTCCAATGTTGGGCCCAATAAATAAGCGCCAACGACACAAGAAGGTGTATAGGCACCAGTAGCGCGCTTTCCGCGCGCCGAAAGCCCATATTGCCCAAAAGCATGTGGCAGTTAATAAAGGCACTCAGCATGGCCGGAATATTAAACAGCACAAACTTAAAGCCATACTGCTTAATGGCCCAGCCCCAGCCCACCAATGGCGGGTTCAGGAACCCCGGCTCACATTCAAGCTCCGGGTGCTGGTTCAGCCGCACTTGCACCCGGCACAGGGTGCGGTTGTCCACCTTTGGGTCAAACACCGCGTGGGGGTTGCCATCAAACGAAAAGCCCCGAAAGGCCGGGAACTCGTCTTTCAATTGTGGCTCCAGATTTTGGGCGGCTTGTTGACTGCCGTCAAAATAGAAATAAAGCCCTTTGCTGGGGTCATGGGTTGTGGAACAACCAAAAGGAATTTTCATAGGAAAGTACACTCCAAAACGGAAAGAAAGGTCAGGTCGTATAAAGCCCATCGTATACATCTCTTTCATTTTTGGCAAACAAAAAAAGCCCTGCGGTGCAGGGCTTGGATTCGTGAACAGTTACGCAATGGTGACCGTCAGCGGGTAGCTGGCTACACCGCCATTGACCGCTTCTTTGGCATCTGCCACAGCTTCTGCCATGGGGCTGCATACCTCATAGTACTGCTGCAAGGACAGCAGGTCATTGAGGTGTTGCAGCAGGTACGGCGCCGTCAGCAGACAAACCTTCAGGTTCAGGTCATCGGCATCGACCGCGTCGATACGCTCCATACTGTAGGTCGCCGCATCCGGCATACCACGCTGCTTAAGCGTACGTACGGCTTGGCGCATCATGGCCTCGGAGTCGTCTTTGGATGTCAGATGAAACAAGTCAGCCAACAGTTCCAAGTCCTCAACCGTTACAGGTTTTTGGGGATGATCGCTCATAAAGAGGTCCTCCAGAAAAAGAGAGAAAGATAGAACAAGTAAGCCAAATGTAGGGCCAGACCCGCCCCATTTCAACCCCTTTATAAAAAATAGCCGGGTAATTTTTATTCCGGCTTTATTCTAAACGGAAGGCACGCTATACTGCCGCGAAATTTTGACATGATAATAAAAGAGGCACACATGGAACTGGATTTTCTTCAAAAGCAGGATATGCAATCGGTCGCGGACCAAATCATCACTCTGTCGGTGACCTACGGCATGAAGGTGATTGGCGCCATTGTTATTCTGGTATTGGGTTGGATGGTGGCCGGCTGGGTCAGCCGCCGCATTACCAAAGTTATGCAGAACAACACCCGTGTGGAAAAAACGCTGGTGTTCTTCTTTGCCAGTTTAGCCCGTTACGCCATTCTGGCCTTTACCATTATTGGGGTTCTCAACCAGTTTGGCGTGCAAACCGCCAGCCTGATTGCCGTATTAGGTGCTGCCGGTCTGGCCATTGGTCTGGCCCTGCAGGGCACCCTCAGCCACGTAGCCTCCGGTGTAATGCTGTTGATTTTCCGTCCGTTTAGAATCGGTGATTATATTGAAGTGGCCGGCCTGAACGGGACGGTAAAAAAGCTCACCCTGTTCATGACAGAACTGAGCACGCCGGATAACGTGCAAATCCTTATCCCCAACGGTAAGGTGTGGGACCAGTCCATCCGTAACTACAGCTTTAACACCGAACGCCGCATTGACATGGTGGTGGGCATTGGCTACGGCGATGACATCAACAAAGCCATGAAAACCTTGGGCGACTTGGTAGCCAAAGAAGGCCGTGTGTTGCAAGACCCCGAGCCGATGATTGCCGTACATGCCCTTGCGGACAGCTCTGTTAATATGCTGGTGCGGGTATGGTGCAAAAGCGGTGATTACTGGCCGCTGAAGTTTGACCTGCAAAAAGACGCCAAAGAAGCGCTGGACAACGCCGGGATTGAAATCCCCTTCCCGCAGCGTACGGTGCATTTGCTTAAAGACGCCTCATAAGCCAGGCGCGCAAAAAAGCCCCGCCATGCGGGGCTTTTTATTTATCGCAACCACTGTTACTTGGTCAGGCTCTTCAGCATCCAGTGGGCTTCTTCGTGCCAGCTTTGACGCTGTAAGAACATATCCGCCGTCACTTCATCACCAGCTTCCTGCGCGGTTTCCACACATTCCGCCAATGTTGAGGCGATTTTCTCATGATCCTTGGCCAGAATGTGGATCATATCCTTGGCGGAAGGGATACTGGTCTCTTCCTTCAAGGCCGCGCCTTTGGCCAACTCTGTTGTGTTGGCCGGGGCATACACGCCCAGAGCACGAATACGCTCGGCGATTTCATCCAGCGCTTCCCACATGTTGCGGTAGTGTTCCTCAAACAGGTTATGCAGCATGTAGAACTGCATGCCTTCTACGTTCCAGTGGAAGCTGTGGGTTTTAGCGTACAGCACATAGGTATCCGCCAGTGTGGTCTGCAGCGCGTCCACAACCGCCGCCGGGGCTTCGTGGTCACTAATTTTTGATACGTTTACCATTGTCTTTTCTCCTTTATTTCAAATGCGTTATTTCTAAAGTCTAAACCGAACCATCAAGCCGCTTTCAGCTTGTGGTTTTTGGCGGCCACCTCACTTTTCTCCAAGGCTTCCTGCACCGCATCACGCTTGGCGATGCGGTCCATATATCCTTGAATAGCCGGGTAGCTGTCAAAACTTAACAATTCTTTTTTCTGCATGGCCGCCAGCCATGGGAACACCGCCATATCGGCAATGGAATACTCCCCGGCCAGGTAATCAGCATTTTTAAGACGTGTTTCCAATACACCCAGCAGGCGTTTGCTTTCGTCTTTATAACGCTTTTGGGCGTACGGAACGTCGTCCTTCGCGAAGAAAGAAAAATGCGCGTGCTGGCCAAACATCGGGCCAACTCCGGCCATTTGGTGCATTAGCCATTGCAGGGTTTCATAGCGCTGTGTGCCCTCTTTCGGCAAAAACTTGTTATGCTTTTCCGCCAGATACATAAGAATAGCACCCGATTCAAACAGGGTTGTGCCTGTTTCCTCATCTTCAATGGCGGGGATTTTATTGTTCGGGGAAACTTTTAAGAATTTTTCATCAAACTGTTCATCGCGGCTGATATCAACCGGATGCGTCACATAGGCCACACCCAGTTCTTCCAGCATAATTTGGATTTTATGCCCGTTGGGGGTATCCCATGTATAAAAGTTAATCATAGCGCCCTCCTTTGTCATGTGGTTGCTATTTTAATTTAAAAAGCACTCTAACATACCGAGTGCTAACATTCAAACAACCAGATTACTTACTTGGGGTTTTTAGGGTTGGGCGCAATTTCTTTGGGCGGGGGCTGGCGCTTCATATATAAATGACTGCGCGAACCCCGGTACGATTTTTTATGATTTTGATAAGCTGGCAGGTTATTGCGGTTTTCCTGCACATCTTTCAAAACCTTCGGGCTGCTGGGCGCGGTGGGGAAACTGGGCATAGGCGGCGGGTTATGCTTGCTGTAGCACTCCTCATTCATGCCAACAGTACTATAATCAATACAGCTGGCATGGGCCGCTTGCGTGCCCAAGGCCGCCAAAGCCATAAAAACTACCGCACCTGTTAAAAAAATCCGCATACATTATATATAAGACGTCTCACCCGCCTTTTCAATATGACCGCTATTTTTCGGCCACGTCATATTTGCGTTGTTGGCCGCTCAAACGCGCCAGAATGCTCTCCCCGGCAATGACCCGTTGGCCCAGCGCCACTTGCGGTTTGACCTTCTCCGGCAGGTAGACATCCACCCGGCTGCCAAAGCGGATAAGCCCAAAGCGCTCGCCCACTTCAACTTTTTGGCCCTCACCCAGTTCACACACAATACGCCGTGCCACCAAACCGGCAATTTGCACAAAGCCGATTTTCGTTTCATCCTCGGTGGTCATAGCAATGGCCATGCGCTCATTTTTCTCGCTGGCTTTGTCCAGTTCAGCGTTTAAGAACTCCCCGGCGGTGTAGCACACGCTGTCCACCTGTCCGGTCGCGGGTACGCGGTTAACGTGCACATCAAAAATGTTCAAGAAAATGGAAATACGGTTATGCTTGCCTTTCAGCCCCAACTCTTCCGGCGGCTCGGTTTGACCGGTGGAAACCACCACCCCGTCAGCCGGGCTGACCACCACACCTTTCATGGTTGGCACCACCCGCGGCGGATCCCGAAAGAAAAAGGCGCACCACCCGGTCAGGATAACCCCCAACCAGCCCAGCGGATCCCACACCTGAAACAGCAATATGGCACCAAAGCCAAACGCCAGTACAAACGGATACCCGGCCGGATGCACCGGCACCATGTGGTCTTTAATGGTCTTTATAATATCCATAATTCTAAATCCTTTTATTTAAAACCGGTAGGCATACCCCAGCAGGCCGAAGATTTGCACCTCTTCCTGCGTTAACGGGCTATCCGCGGCATCGCCCAACAGGGTGGAAACATTCCCGCCCACATATACACTGTTGTGCTGGTCAAAGTTATACATCACCCGTCCGCCAACACCGGCCTGGGTAAACCCGGCATCGGGCGCAAAGGCCGCACGCTGGCTGTTGGCCTTGGCAGCAGGAACACCAAAATTCTGGGTCAGGTAATCTTCCCCGGCAAATTTTAAAAACACATCAGAGGTCACCATCGTGCGCTCATTCAAACGGGTACGGTAGCCAAGGTCAATTTTCCCTTCTACCCCGTCATTGTTGTCAGACAGTCCCGCCATCAGCTCTACCCCCACGCTGTAATACGGGTTTAAGCTGTAACGGGCATACGGGCCCAGTTCGGCGGTGCTGTCCGCATCATCCAGACCGTTTAACAACGGGTCGTCCGTGTCATCCCAGCCGCCGCGATAGTTCGCTTTTACCCCCCATTGCCAACTGTCCATCTGGTATTCATAGCCTATTCCCTGAAAGGTGCTCACATATACTTTGGAACGCTCATCCATTTGATAACGGTAATCAAACAGCGGCAGCACTTTAAACTCCATATCGTCCGAGCCGGTATATTCAGGCACATATATTCCGCCCACACCTAACGACAAAGACCAACTGTCCCCCGGCATCGCCTCCTCGGCATCGGGGCCAAGGTTATCCGGTTGGTAATCCTGCGCATACGCAGCAGGGGTTATGGATGAGACAGCCAACAAACTTAAAACAAGGGAGTGTTTCATAAGGGGAAACAATCTTTATTATTAAAATCAAGAACCACACACAAGGGTATAAAAACTCCCCCTTATAATCAATAGGCATTGCCTGAAAAGCCGAAAGGCCCTAAACTCTTTTCCCGTAATGCGACGTTTAAAAACATTTGTTATTATTGGCGGTAGCCTGTTTATGGCTTCCTGCGCCGGTATGGTGGACCGCGCCATGGCCGACTTTGCCGATAACCTTGGCCAATCCATTTTGAACCAGAGCGATTTAAAAACCGTGGAAGACGGTGCCGCGGCGTATTTGTTGCTGGTGGATGCCATGATACGCCAAAGCCCGGACAACAAAGACCTGCTCATGGCCGGGGCCAACCTGTACAGTGCTTACAGCGGTGTATTTGTAGATGACGCTGAGCGCGCCAAAAAAATGACCAGCAAAGCCTTTGAGTATGCCCAACAAGGGGCCTGCTTAACCCATAAAGGCTTTTGCGGTATCACCGCCCTGCCCCAACGGGACTTTGAGCCCAAGTTAAAAAACATCGCCGCCAAACGCTACACCGATGAAATGTTCACCCTCGCCAGTGTCTGGACCAGTTGGATAGAAGCCCACCGGGAAGACTGGAACGCCGTGGGTGACATCAGCAAAGCCCAAACTTTGTTTGAACAGGTACTGGCTTTAGATCCCAGCCATAAACAAGGTGAGGTGCATTTGTACTTAGGGGCCCTCAACACCCTGCTGCCCCCTGCCCTGGGCGGCAAGCCGGAGGTGGGCAAAGAGCACTTTGAAAAAGCGATACAGCTATCGGCTGGAGACAACCTGATGGTGTATGTGGTTTACGCCGACCAATATGCTAAAATGATGTTTGAAGAAGACTTGTATAAAGACTTGCTGAATAAAGTGCTCAACGCCAAAGCCGAGCAGGATGGGTTCACGCTGGTCAACACCTATGCCCAACAGCAGGCCGCCCAAATGCTGGAAGAAAACAAAGACTATTTTTAATAAAAATAAACTGACGAACCGATGAAAAAACTCCTACCCGCCTTTTTATTGACTCTCCTTCTATTCGCGGCCCCCAGCGGTTACGCCACCACTTTTAAAATCGCGACCCTCTCACCGGAAGGCTCCGGCTGGATGAAGCAGTTCCGTGCCGCGGCGGAAAAAGTAGAGGAAAAAACCGACGGCCGCGTAAAGTTCAAGTTTTACCCCGGCGGGGTCATGGGCAGCGATAAAAGCGTGCTCAAAAAAATGCGTTTCGGTCAACTCCATGGCGGGGCCATGACCACCGGCGCCATTGCTTCTGTCTATCCGGATATGACCATTTACAACGTCCCCTTCCTGTTCCGTTCCCAAGAGGAGGTGGACAAAGTCCGCGCCCGTCTGGATGATGAGGTCTTCAGCGGTTTAAAAGACAAAGGCTTGACCCTGCTGGGCTATGCCGGCGGCGGGTTTGCGTACATCCTGTCCAACCAGCCGGTGCACACACCGAATGACCTGGCCTCCCAAAAAGTCTGGGCACCTGTTGGTGATAACGTTACCATCAAAACCCTGCAATCACTCAACGCCACACCGGTCCCTTTAAACCTGGGCGATGTCTTAACCGCCCTGCAAACCGGCATGGTGGAAACCGTCGCCACCAGCCCGGTGAGTGCTTTGGCCCTGCAGTGGCACACCGCGGTGCGCTACCGCACCCAATTGCCCATTGTCTATGTCAGCGCTGCTCTGGCAGTTAACAGCAAGCACTTCAATAAACTTTCCGCCGGTGACCAGAAAATTGTCAAAGACGCTTTTGCCACCGCCTTGGCCAGCATTGACGCTGAAAACCGTGAGGACAATATTGAGGCCGCCGCCGCTCTGGCGCATCAGGGCGTACAGCCGGTCAGCCTGACCAGCCAGCAGCAAAGCGCGTGGCAAGACATTTCCCGCAAAGTTATGAACACCTCATTGGAAAAATACAATTTCAGCGATGACATGGTGAACAAACTGCAAAAAGCCCTGCGCGATGTACGGGCAGACGATCAGGGCACCAGCGGCTAATGCTTAAAAAACATGTATGCCGAGCCATCTGGTGGCTGCATAAGGCGGAAGATGTCATTCTGGCCGCCGCCTTTTTTTTAATGGTCACGGTATCGGTCGCGCAAATTGTACTGCGCAACTTTTTTGAAAGCAGCATTTTGTGGGCTGAACCGGCGCTAAAGGTTTTGTTGTTGGTGGTCGCCTTTCTTGGCGCTTTGCGTGCTACCCGCGACCGTGAACACATCACCGTGGATGCGCTGACCATTTACATCAAACAGCCGTATTTAACATGGGTGCGCAAACTGGTCAGCCTGGCTTGCGGCGTTATTTGCCTGTTCGCGGCGTATAGCTCCTACCGTTTTGTACTGATGGAAAAAGACTTTGCCTCCAACGTATTCCTGTTCATTCAGAGCTGGCATGTGGCCACCATTATTCCGCTGTGCCTGGGCCTTATCGGCCTGCGCTTTATTCTGCAAAGCTTTATTAAACAAGGGGAGCGGCCATGACCTTCCCCGTTTCCGCCGCATTGCTGCTGGGGGCCTTGGGCGCGCCGCTGTTTGTGGTTATCCTGCTTATCGCCATTGTCGGTTTTATGGCCCAAAACGTGGATCTGGCCATTTTACCGCTGGAGTTGATGCGCATTGCTGATACCTCCTTACTGGTGGCCATTCCGTTTTTTACCTATGCTGGCTATGTGCTCAGCGCGTCAAACACCTCCACCCGTTTGCTCAATCTGGTGCAAAGCCTTCTGGGGTGGATGCCCGGCGGTCTGGCCATTGTCGGGCTTATCGCCTGCGCCTTTTTCACCGCCTTAACCGGGGCCTCCGGCGTGACCATTGTGGCCCTCGGCGCCCTGTTCCTGCCCAGTTTGATTAAAAACGGCTACAACGAAAAATTCTCTTTAGGTCTGGTCACCTCCGGCGGCAGCCTGGGCCTGTTACTGCCGCCCGCATTGCCGTTGATACTCTACGGTGTTATTGCCCAACAAATTGAAGCCAGCCAGGGCATGGTCAGCATTCAGGATTTATTCATTGCCGGGGTCGCCCCCTCCGCTTTGATGATTGTTCTTTTGGGCCTTTACACCATGTGGGATACCCGTAAAGAAAAAATTAAAAAACAACCCTTTAAAATAAAAACTTTCTACAACGCTTTAAATGCGGCCAAGTGGGAACTGCCCCTGCCGGTGGTGGTATTAGGCGGTATTTTTTCCGGCTGGTTTGCGGTCTCTGAAACCGCGGCCATTACCGTGGTGTATGTTATTGCGGTAGAAACCTTCATTTACCGGGAAGTGTCGTTTAAAGTTCTGTATGAAAAAGCCATTGAAGCCATGCGCATGGTCGGCGCCATCCTTATTATTCTTGCCGCCTCACTGGCCTTAACCAACATGATGGTGGACGCCCAAATCCCCCAAAAAATCTTCGCCATGGCCCAAAGCATGATTGAATCCAAAATCGCCTTTTTACTGGTGCTGAATGTTGTTCTGCTGCTGTTGGGCGCTATACTGGATATCTTCAGCGCGCTGGTCATTGTCGTGCCCATTATTTTACCGGTGGCCATGTCGTATGGTATTGACCCGGTGCACCTCGGCATTATCTTTCTGGCGAATTTACAAATCGGCTACCTGACCCCGCCGGTGGGGATGAACCTGTTTATCTCCAGCCTGCGTTTTAACACGCCGATTACCCAGGTGTACAAAGCCGCCCTGCCCTTTGGGCTGGTGCTGTTGGCCGCGCTGGGCATTATTACCTATTGGGAAGGTCTGTCCCTGTTCCTTATTCGTTAACAATTATTCTTCTCTGAAGGGTTGAAAGTTCGCCATACGCGCTTAGAATTAGGGCAACCTGTTTCCTTTTTTGACCTAACCCATAGGCCCTATTATGCACGACACCACCCCCTGCGCCCGTGAGTTCTGGCTGGATATGGCGGAATTCTACGGCCACCCCTATACCGGAACGACCGAGTCGTCGTTCTTCTCCCCGCTACGCAAAAACCTGCCGCATGGCGTATCTGCCCCGGTGATGATGAGCGCCATGGAAATGGCTGCCCAATATCACCGACTGCAATGGCGCAAAGGCACCAGCAAAAATATTGGCGGCGAACCGTTCGTCCGCCATCTGGCGGTGGTCACCTCCATTGGTATTGCCATGGGCATTACCGATTCGGATGACCTGGCCACGCTGTTGCTGCATGATGCGGAAGAAGACGCGTTTGAGCAGTACCTGCTCAACATGTTTCTTATCAAGCAATCGGTTAGCAATAACCCGGCTGCGCTCAGCGCCCTGCAAGTTGGCCCGCGTACCGAGCTGTTCCGCTCCTTTTGCAAAGCGTTCACCAAAGAGCGCCAAAAGGAACGCGGCCTGTCCCCACGTGAGCAAGAGGTGGAATTCCGCCTTAAGCGCAATGCGGACATTGCCGGCATGTTCGGCTCCCGTGTCGCGTCGCAGGTGCACTACCTGTCCAACCCGGTGGGCATGAGCACCTCGAAAAAGCGGGAACGCCAACGGCAGCGCTATCTGCACAAGCCGGAAAACATCAAGCTGCTCAAGCTGTGTGACATTCTGTCCAAACTGGTGGATGCCGACTACGACACCCACTGGTCCGCGCAGAAAGTCGCCTGTTTTTTTGAGCACGCGGTGATGTTCACCAACATGCTGCAAAACCCGCCGCCGTTTGCGTATGAGTTGCTGGACGTAGCGTTTGGTAAACTCAAACCCCGTGAAAGCACCGAGCAATGGTGCCGCAATGGAGCAATCCTCAAGCATGCAATGCTGGTTTCTTAACCCTTTTCTCTCCTCTCGCAGGCCTCCGCAAGGGGGCCTTTTTTTATGGAAAGATGCGGCGGTTTTTTGACTTTAACCGGGGGTCTGCTATAGTGCCTGTATGAATGATAATACGCTCACGCCCCCGCTTAGAAAAAACGCTGAGAACGGCGTTCGCCGTGTTGGGGTAGAAATTGAGCTGGGCGGCATAGCCGAAGCCCAGGCCGCCAAAGTGGTGCAACAGGTTTTCGGCGGAACAATTACCGAGCAGGACCCGTTCCGCTTTAATGTCAAAACCCCTGATATGGGCACCTTTATTGTCGAACTGGATAGCCAGTATGCCCACCCAGACAAAAAAGCCCCCAACCCCACCATCAAACAAATTTCCAAGGCCCGTGCCTATACTGTAGGGGCCATCAGTAGCGCGGTGGTGCCAACCGAAATTGTCTCCCCGCCCCTGCCCTATACCGAACTGGAGAAATTTGACGAACTCATTCAAAAACTGGCCCACGAAGGGGCCAAGGGCACGGAAGAAAGCATTCTATATGGTTTTGGCGTGCATTTTAACCCGGAAGTGGCGGAAACCTCTGTTCATTATATCCTTAACCATCTGCGCGCCTTTCTGCTGCTGCAAGATGAGCTGTATGACGCCCACAATGTGGACATGACCCGCAAGCTGCTGCCGTTCATCAAACCGTTTGAAGACGACTATATTCAGCTGGTCACAAACCCGGACTATCACCCGACCCTGCAAGAGCTCATTAAAGATTATATCCGCTACAACCCAACCCGGGACCGTGGGCTGGACATGCTGCCGCTGTTTGCCCACCTACAGCCCAAATTGGTTAAAAGCTTAATCGACAACCCGCTCATCAAACCACGGCCGACCTTCCATTACCGACTGCCGAATACCGACTTTATCAACAAAAATTACACCATCACCAGTGAATGGAAAAAATGGCTGAAAGTGGAACACCTGGCCACAAGCCCGGATGACCTCAAACAAAAAATGCGTGAAAGACACGCGGCATGAGCAGACCTTTAATCGGCATTACCTCTTCCGCGCGGCGCAACAAAATTTCGTTGTTTTTTTGCAAGCTCGCCATCTGGCTGGCGGGGGGCAAATCCAAAGCGCTTACCCCGCGCCTTAAAGAAAAAGACCTGCACCTGCACCGTTTTGACGGCTACCTTATTGGCGGCGGTGATGATATCTCCGCCCATTTGTATAAGGGCAAAATTATGCCGGACATCCGTATTGACCCCAAACGCGATGAACTGGAGCAGCATATTTTACAAGACGCCTTGACCAAAAACATTCCCGTACTGGGCATTTGCCGCGGCGCGCAGATGATTAATATTGTCACCGGCGGTAACCTGCACAGCGACATTTACGAGGCCAACCCCAACATACCGCCCATGCGCACCCCTTTACCGGTTAAACATATAGAAATTGAGCCAGATTCCAAACTCTTCGCCATTACCGGCGCCAGCCGCTTAAAGGTGAACTCTATTCACCATCAGGCCGTTGATAAACTGGGCTACGACCTGACCGTGGCCGCCCGCGACGGCCATGAGGTCATCCAGGCGATTGAGGACAAATCCCGCCCGTTCCTCATCGGCGTGCAGTGGCACCCGGAATATATCTGCTGGCACCGGGAGCACTTCCGGCTGTTTAAATCTCTGGTCAGTCACGCCATTGAACACCGCGACTTTGTAGAAACGGTTTAAGCCGTCCCTTCTAAGCCGCCTTACCGCCAGATTTTTTACTTTTAGATGAAATGGTTAAAACATCTTTTTTAACATCTACCTTAACCACATCACCATCATTCACTTCACCTTTAAGCACCTGTTCGGCCAGCTTGTTCTGCAGTTCTTTCTGGATAACCCGCTTCAGCGGCCGGGCACCATAAATGGGGTCATAACCCTTATCCGCCAGCCATTTTTTGGCCTCTTTGGAAAGCTCCAGCGTAATGTCACGGTCTTTCAACAGCCCCTGCACACGTTCCAGCTGCACATCAACAATGCCCGTCATCACGCTGCGGTCCAAACGGTTGAACAGCACAATATCATCCAAACGGTTCAGGAATTCCGGCCTGAAGGCGGCTTTAACCACCTTCATCACCTCATCGCGGGCTTTTTCAGCCGGCTCACCTTCTTTAAGTTCCGCCAGATACTCCGCGCCCAGATTACTGGTAAGGATAATAATGGTATTGGTAAAGTCCACCGTGCGGCCCTGCCCATCGGTCAGGCGGCCGTCATCCAGCACTTGCAGCAGAATATTGAACACGTCAGGGTGGGCTTTTTCCACCTCATCAAACAAAATAACGCTATACGGACGGCGGCGCACCGTTTCGGTCAAAGCGCCACCCTGGTCATACCCAACATAGCCCGGCGGCGCGCCAATCAACCGCGCCACGGCGTGTTTTTCCATATATTCGCTCATATCAATACGCACCATGGCGGCCTCATCATCAAACATAAATTCCGCCAATGCCTTGGTTAGCTCGGTTTTACCCACACCTGTCGGCCCCAGAAACAGGAACGAGCCAATCGGGCGGTTTTTGTCCTGCAAGCCAGCCCGCGCGCGGCGTACGGCCTCGCTCACCGTTTGCACGGTGGCGTTCTGGCCAATAACACGGCTTTGTAGCAGTTCTTCCATTTTCAGTAGTTTTTCCCGCTCCCCTTCCAGCATTTTGTCCACGGGGATGCCCGTCCAGCCCGCGACCACACGGGCAATATCGCTTTGGGTGACTTCCTCTTTCACCATATCGCTTTCATGCTTATGGTCTTGTGACTCCACCTTCGCCAGCTGTTTTTCCAGTTCCGGAATTTTACTATATTGAAGCTCGGCCACCTTTTGCAGGTCACCTTCACGCCGGGCGATGTCCATTTCACGCCGGGCTTCCTCAATATCTTCCTTAATCTTTTTGCTACCGTGAATAAGGCGTTTGGCCTCTTCCCATTCTTTATTCAGGGTATTGCTTTCCTCTTCCAGGGTTTTGATTTCTTCTTTCAAATCCTTCAATCGCTTTTTAGAGGCCTCATCTTTTTCCTTCTCCAAGGCCGTCTGCTCAATTTTTAACTGCAGCAATTTACGGTCAACTTCATCCACCTCTTTGGGCTTGGAGTCAATTTCCATACGGATATTCGCCGCCGCTTCATCCACCAAATCAATCGCCTTATCGGGCAAAAAGCGATCGTTGATATAACGGTTAGAAAGCTGGGCCGCCGCCACCAGCGCACTGTCGGAAATACGCACCCCGTGGTGCAGTTCATAACGTTCTTTAATACCACGCAGAATAGAAATGGTATCCGCCTCACTCGGCTCCACCACCAAAACACTTTGGAAGCGCCGCGCCAACGCCGGGTCTTTTTCAATATATTTGCGGTATTCATCCAGCGTTGTCGCCCCCACGCAGTGCAATTCCCCGCGCGCCAAGGCAGGTTTTAACAAGTTAGAAGCATCCATAGACCCGTCACCGGTCGCCCCCGCGCCCACCAGCGTGTGCAGTTCATCAATAAACAGCACAATTTCGCCATGCGCGTCTTCAATTTCTTTCAACACCGCTTTCAAGCGTTCTTCAAACTCACCGCGGAATTTGGCACCGGCCACCAGACCGCCCATATCTAATGAGAGCAAGCGCTTGTCTTTAAGCGATTCCGGCACATCCTCATTCACAATCCGCTGCGCCAGCCCTTCCACAATGGCGGTTTTACCCACACCGGCTTCCCCAATGAGCACCGGGTTGTTTTTGGTCCGGCGGGAGAGGACTTGAATAGTCCGGCGAATTTCCTCTTCCCGGCCAATCACCGGGTCCAGTTTGCCGTCACGGGCCAGAGCGGTGATGTCTTTGGTATATTTACTGAGCGCTCCCTGGGTATCTTCGGCGGATTTGCTCTGTGCTTTTTGCCCGCCGCGCTCCTGCATAATCACTTCTTTCAGTTCTTTGGCCTTAATACCGTGTTTTTTCAAAATGTCACCGGCCGGGCAGCTTTCCTGTGTGAGCATATAAAACAAGGTGTCGGCCGCCACAAACTGGTCACCCCACTCCGCCGCGACTTTTTCAGCGTTGGCCAAAACCTTGGCCAGATCTTTATCCATGAACATCTGCGCACTGCTGCCCTCAACCGACGGCTCTTTGCGCAAGGCGGTTTCCGTCGCGCTCAATAAATCCTGCGGACTTACTTCCAGCTTGCTCAAAATACGCTCGGCATACCCTTCCGGGTCATCCAAAAACGCAAACAACAGGTGCAGGGTGGTCAACTTCTGGTGACCGTCCTGCAAAGCTTTGGTTTGCACAGCATTAATCAGCTGAATAGACTTTTCGGTTAAGCGTTCAACATTCATCGGACAATAAAAACCTCGTTGTTCATAATTTACACTTTATATGAATTATGGCAATTTAGCACTCACATGTCAAGAGTGCTAATTGTCAGATAAATCCATATATTCTTTTACTATAAAACATAAAGTATTAAGCGGGAAAGCCACCCCTTGGCCTGGGGTGGTGTGTTTATGGAAAAATAATAACAGAGAGTGCATGTACGAACTTTATACACACTACCGTGGGGGATGGGAGCTCAACCGCACCTTTGATAACGAGGATGATGCGGTAGCCGCCGCTATTGACCTGAAAACCCACGGCAAATATCCTGCCCTTTATGTGGTGGAAGACGCCACCCAGCGTATTGTTTATAAGCACGATGACCGCAGCCAGAAAGAAGACTCTTTCTCGATGAAAAAATCCCTGAACGAGGGTGCGGCATCAAACATTAAAGAAACACCAACAGCAAAAAGTAAGCCCCAAAAACAGGCCAAGAAGAAAAAAGCGCCTAAAAAAGATACGGCAAAAGAAGATACAAAAACCGTTAAATCTCCGTCGCAAAGCCGTCTAGCACCGTTTCTGGAAAAAGCCAAAAATAAAATTCGCAAACCCATGTCCTCACAGTTTGGGGCAGCCTTAAAAGACGCGGCCACCTCCAAAAGCCACGCTGCCAAGGCCAAAGTGGCCAGTGCACACATTAAACCGCCACCGCTGGTGGCCACAGCCAAAGTCCTTATTATTGGTACAGCAGTTGCCATTGGGCTGTTGGCGGCTTCAGTTGTGAGTGTCTCCGAAAGCGGCGGTGTGGGCGCGGCGGTATCTGTTTTTTGTTTGATTTCACTCGGCGGTATTTTGTTCACCTTGGGTATGAAAAAACCCGATACTGACGAATACCGTAAAAACGCTGAAAAAGAGGCGGAAAAAACCGTTGAACAATCCAAAGAGGTTATTAAAGCCCGACTGCAAAATTTCTTCAACCTGTTGTGTCGATTGGCCAAACATCTGCGCTGGGATGATGAGGAAGGCCGTATGGTGAACGATACCCACTTCGGTTTTTTGCTCTATTGCGCTGGTACAGCCAAAAAGTTTGAGGAACATTTTGACCTGACCGAAGCCGATGTCTACCACGCCCTGACCGACGCCTTTATCCAACTGCAAATGGACAGCAGTAGCATTCAGCGCTGTTTGCAAAACCTGCCGGAGTTTATTCTCTACCCCCGCTACGAAAAAATGTTCAACGCCGGGTACCAGTGTGCCGGGCAAATTATTATGAACCCAAACGCTGACGTTAATTTGGAACAAGCCTTTAAAGAATGGGAAGGCCGCGCCGATGAAAACAAAGACGGCGACGAGCACAAAAAAGAATTCCACGCCATTTTATTCACCGATATCGTCAGTTTTACTGAAAATACTGACAAAAAAGGTCAGGACTGGATGGTATCCACCATCAACAGCCACAACGCCGTGGTGCGCCATGTACTGCGTAATTATCAAGGGCGGGAAATCAAACACACCGGCGACGGCATTATGGCCGCCTTTACCGGGCTGGATAATGCCCTGGACGGCGCCATGGCCATGCAGCGCGCCTTTGACCATCTGGCCGGGCAGGATGAGGACAGAGCTTTCCAGGTGCGTATTGGTATCAGCGCTGGGGAGCCGGTCCACATGAACGGCGATATGTTCGGCACGCCAGTTAACTTGGCCGCGCGGGTTATGCCCTTTGCCGATGGGCTGGAAATCGCGGTGACCGAAAACGTGTATGAACTCACCGGCGAACTCAATAAAGACTACTTGTTTGAGGAACTCACCGATATTGAACTGAAGGGCATGGACGGCACGCACAGCATTTATAAACTGCAATGGAAGCCATCCGACAAAGACACCGCCGACAAAGAAAAACAAAAAGCCGCCGATAAAAAGAAAGCCGCCCAGGCCGAACAGGACGCCAAAAAAGAGCAGCAGGACGAAACCGCTGAAGAGGCTCAGCCCAAACCTGAAAAATCAGCCGAAGAACCCACCAAAGAAAAACCCGCCGCCGAAGAAGCCGCCCCGGCATAACCCCTTCGTCCAGCGGACATTTTCTTTTTGCTTTTTGTATTTACCCTCTTTTTTTTTGTGGGAACTTGTGGCATATATTTGACCTATGAGCGATACAAAAAACATTACCATTGCGGCCCTGTACAAGTTCACCCCTATGGAAAACTGGGGGCCTGAGCTGCAAACAACGTGGAAAAACTTCATGATTGACCATGAAGTCAAAGGCACTATTTTGCTTACGCCCGAGGGCATTAACGGCACCATCTCCGGCCCTAAAGAGGGCGTTGACGCCACGCTGGACATGCTCAAAGCCGAACCCGGCCTGGCCGATTTAGATGTAAAATTCAGCGCCAGCGCCACCTACCCGTTCAAACGCACCAAGGTCAAGCTGCGTCAGGACCCTATCCCCCTGGGCGTGGAAGTAGACACCAGCAACGCCGGCATTTATGTGGAACCGCACGACTGGAATGACATCATCAGCGCCCCGGACGTTATCACCATTGACACCCGCAACGGCTACGAAACCCTGCTGGGTATGTTCAAAGGCGCTGAAGACCCCCAAACCCAGACCTTTAAAGAACTGCCCCAATGGGTCAAACAGAATTTAGACCCCGCCCAGCACAAGCGCATCGCCATGTACTGCACCGGCGGCATCCGCTGTGAAAAGTCCACCGCCTTTATGAAAGAGCTGGGTTTTGACGAAGTCTACCACCTCAAAGGCGGCATTCTGCGCTATTTAGAAGAAATTCCCAAAGAGGAAAGTCTGTGGGAAGGTGAGTGCTATGTGTTTGATGACCGTGTGGCGGTGGACCACGATTTGCAGCCGTCCAAAACCGCGGCTATCTGCAAAAACTGCGGCCATTCATTGATTGCGGCAGATTTAAAACGCCCCACGTTTGAAGCGGGCGTGAGCTGCCCCAACTGCGCCACCGTCCATGGTAACGTGCAACAAAACCAGCCCGCCACCAGCGCTTAAATCTAGTTGGATTTAAACGCCGCACGTACCCGCACAAAGTTGCCCTCTTCCAGCTTCAATCCCCATAAAGGCTCAAAACCTTTCGGGTCAGAGGTATAACGCATATCACCAATCATACCGTTGCCGGTTTTGGCCAGAAAGCCATCAGCGAACCAATTGTAGCGCTCAAAATCATAACGCTGGCGCTCGGTTGGGGTGGGCACAATATCTTCCACACCATTAATCACCGGCACCGCGCCGCCTTCTTCAATACTCGCGGCTTTAAACAACGGCGTTTGCGCCCGGTCAGCGTAAATTTGTCCGTTGTGACGATACACCACACGCCAGTCCGCCACCGTCCCCAGCCGTGGCATCAAGCGGCGGTTTTCCGGGGTGTGTTCACGCGCGGCGACCACCTCATCATGGGCAGCGACCACACGTTGACTCTGGTAAAAAGAAAAGCCTGCGAACACCAAAAACCACACCAGGCCAACCCGCACCGGCCACAGCTTTTTCTTCCATAAACTGTAAATGCAACCAATCGCCAGCGGGAAGGTCACCGCGGCATGAATAATGGGCAGAAAGTCCCACGCAATCCGCTCGTTGGACAGCGGCCATAACAATACCGTGCCATAACTGGTCGCGGCATCCAGCACCCCATGGGTGGCATAGCCAACAAACGCGAACAGAAAAATGCGTTTAAACGGATACTTGCGTCGCACCATCAACCAGTACAACAGCGCCGCCACCGCCGCGCCAATGGGGATGAAAAACAGCCCATGGGTAAAATGGCGGTGCAGCAGAAAGCTGCCAATTTCATCACCGGGGATTTTAATCGCCACGTCCACATCGGCCAGCGCACCGGCAAAAAAGCCCAGCAGGAACACCCAGACCTGTTCCTTTTTATGCGCGACCGACTGCGCCGCCGCGGCCCCTAAAAAACCTTGTGAAAATGGATCCATGCGGTAGAGTATAGCCCCATGGACTTTTTAGACAAAGAGCATATTGACCCGTTCGATACATCCGACCCCGATTTTTGGATGAAAATTGAGCATTTGGCCCGCTACCAGTACGCGGAATTTAAACTGCGCCGTGGCGGGTTGAGCAAAGGCCGTGTGCTGGACATCGGCTGCGGCACTGGCTATGGCATGCAGGTACTTGAAAAGGCGGGCTTCACCTGTCAGGGGGTTGATTATGACCCCGAGGCGGTAAACGCCGCGCGCCAGAATGACCTGGATGTACTGGAAGCGGATATGGATACCTCCGCTTTGAGTGACCACCTTAAACCCGCCAACTTTAACGCCGTATGCGCTTTTGAAGTGATTGAACACGTCAACCGCCCGCAAGAGGTAATCAATGATATTTTCAGCCTGCTCAAACCCGGCGGCTGGTTTTTTGCCTCTGTCCCCAACCCCAAATTTGAACGGGTCAAAGACGGCGAACCGGCCAACCCGTACCATCATCATGCCTTTGAACAGGATGAGTTTGAAGCCATCTTAGAAAAAGCCGGTTTTAACGTGGTGGAAACCTTGGGCCAGTCGTTAACCAACCGCCTGTTCAACCGTGAACGCAACCTGCACAAAGGCGGGGTGATTCCGCAGCTGGAATTTTCCCAGCCGCATTTTCAAACGCCACAGGCCATCACCCATATGGCCCATATTCTGGCCTGGCCGTTCCATGAACAAATCGAAAAGTCGTACTCATTCATTTTTGTCTGCCAAAAACCCCAGTAGCCCCTTTAAAAACACTTGCCTTACAGCGACAAAAGCGTATACTCTGCCGCTGTTGAACTGACCTTAAGTACCTTTTCCCCAACCAACCCTCACAGGAGCTAGTACAGCTTTATGAGCAAAAAAATCTACTGCCAATACCCCGGCTACGCCGAACCCGGCACCGTGCTGCTGTTCGTGCTGAACGAAGACCGCTTTTTGGCCGATGATACCCTGACCCCACTGATGGAAAAAGCCAACGGCAAAGGGCCGTACCAGTTGTATGAAACCAACTGTTACGAGTGGAAGTTCACCGACGCGGCCGACCGCAAAAAGGCGGAAGAGATACTCAAAGAGCACGGTTATGAAAAATCTGACCCGGTGAAAGTACGGGAGCTGAGCAAGCACATTCCCACCGAGTGCCCTATTTAACGATAAAAAACCCTGCCAAACGGCAGGGCTTTTTTTTATTTACGGGCTGAAGGTTTTAATTGCCAAAGAAGCCTTCCAGTTTACTGCCCACATCTTTCAGGGCTTTATCAGCTTTTTCTTTAACACCCTCAACGGCTTTTTTGGCTTCACCACCGGCGGCTTTGGCAGCGTCACCCAATTTGGACAGGTTCTGCGCCACCGCGGAATTGGCGGAGGCCATCAACGGCCCCATTACCTCTTTGGCCATTTGGGCAAAGCCCACACCGCCTGTGTCTTCACCAATGTCTTTTAAGTGAATGTCTTTCACCTTCACCTTAATGCCATCTTTAAAGCCAACCAGGGCCACATTGACGTTGGTATCCACAATGTTAAATTCACGGATAATCACTTTTTTGCCCGCGCCGCTATCAGCTGTTTGGGCGCTTGTGTCATCTTTTGCTGACCCCCCATCTTTTGGCGTGTTCTTTTCAGCGAATTTGCTGATATTTTTCTGCAATTTGGAAAGGTTGGAGTTGCTGAGGTTCCCTTCAATACGCAACTGCGGCGATTCCACCGTAACCTCTTGAATTTCAATGGTATCATTCAAAAGAGTCGCCAAATCCATGCTGACAAACACACGGTTGAGGGCAATGGCGTCATTCTGGCTGAATCCTTCCGGGTTGCCCACGCGAAAACCGGTTAATTCCACCGTCCCTTTGGTCAGGGAAATATCCACGTTTTCCAAGGTCACCGGGGCCCCCACCACCTGCGGGGCAAATTCATTCACGCCGGTTTTGACAATGCGACCCAACGACAGCACCGCCGCCACAACCACAATCACCACCAGTCCCAGTAAAAACGCTAAAAACCTCATTATTCTGTCCTTTTTTAAACTTATCAATATCAGAAAAAAATGGTAACGCAACCCGCCACCACTTACCACCCTAAAGGGTGAACCGACCCAAAACTTTTTCAATTTCATCGGGCAAATCTTCAGCCACAAGCCCCACTTTATGCGGGCTTTGGCCCGCCGCCTCCCCATGCAGCCACACCCCGGCAGATGCGGCTTTAAGGGGGTTCATACCTTTGGCCAACAGTGCCCCAATCACACCGCTGAGCACATCCCCCGTCCCGGCTGTGGCCAGAGTGGCCGGGGCGTTGGTATTGATAATATGGTCACTGCCGCTGAAAATTTCCGTTTCATGCCCTTTAAGCACCAGCGTACAACCGCTTTTATTGGCGTAGTCTTTGGGCGCGGCGGTGCCCGCAATGGCTTTATATTCCCCCGCATGGGGTGTGATGATGGCCTTGGCGTGCAGCAGGTTCTGCAGGGTTTCAGGGTCATCCGCAAAGCTGGTTAGCCCGTCGGCATCCACCACGCATGGCTTACCGCTTTTTAAGACCTGTTGCACCCATTTGGCCGTTTCCGCTTTTTTTCCGCACCCCGGCCCCATGACCACGGCATCGCATTTTTCAAGCACAGGGCCAATTTCCGACATATCATGCACAATGACACCCGGCTGCGCCTGCAATACACTTTGCTGGCATTCTTCGCTGGAAAAAAGATGCGCCATTCCCACCCCGCACCGCCGTGCTGCCAGCAGGCACAAGTGCGCTGCGCCGGTATAATCCTGCCCCGCGACAACCGCCAAAACCCCGCGGTTATACTTATGATCGGCAGGGTTTGACGGCGGCAAATCTGCCGCCCATAGATCGGGATTATTCGATTGGCCGCTCATCCGTTTGGCCTTCTTTGAGGGACTTTAACTTTTCACGCCCCTGCTCTAAATAATTGACTTTGGGCTCAAAAATATCCGTCACCGGATAAAACGCCGCCCAGGCAAACCAATAGGCATAAGCCGTATCAATTTTATAACCTTCTTCACCTTTAAAACTGGCTGTCACTGTCCCCATTGGGCGTTGGTAAGCAAGTTCAACTTCTACCGGACCGACCTCCACTGTGTAACTTTTTCCAGTAACATCATCCAGATTTCTAAGTGGGACAGCCAACGCCCATAACTTGTTATCTTTAGTGATTTTTAGCCCAAAAACCTTTTGCTTAAGCGGCAAGCGCTCATCAATATGCCCCACGGGGAAGAACAGTTTATCGCTGTATTGATAAGCCTCATACGGATCCATATTATAGTTGCGGCGGTAGCCAGTATCTTTAGACAGCACCAAAGCATTGGGGTATTGCGCTTTAAATTCCTGCCAGTTGGTCATGAATATAGGCAGGGTTTCCATTTGCACCCCGCTGTATTGGCCGCTGACAGCGCGCATTTCTAACTGTGACCACAGCGAGCGGGTTGCCCGGTCAAACATCAAAACATCTGATTTGTATAAAAGGCCCGACACACCAAAATCCAGCGTTTCCCCTTTATAGGTGCGTTGGGCCGCAATGGCCGAACCACACAGTGGGCACCACACCACTACAACTTTACGGCCACCAACAGTATCGTTCACAATTTCATGCCAATTCAGCACCCGGACGGGGTAGGCTTTGGTAGTGCCGTTTATTGTTGTATAAGCGACCTTATCCCCGGCATACAGCCAGTCTATATCGCTAGCCAATTCAAACTTTGGGTCATTTAAAGCTGGAATGCCATCTGGTACTGGGCCACCGGCCATCACGCGGTCTAAATCAATTTTGGGGTCTTTATAATCAAAGGTGTAAATGCCAGGCATGTCGGGGTCTAAGGCAAAGCCCAACTGATAAACCAGCACACCGTAAATAAGAACCAGAATAAAAAGGAGTGTTCGCATACTTTAATACTTAAACTTGGCTTTTCTGTTTTTTGTGATGTATACCTATTGTTCGTACAGTTTAGCACGCAGGTTACTTAGATGTCAGACAATAACACACAACGCTGGTCAAAGCTCATGCAAGACGCTCAACGGGGTGATGCGAAAGCGTACCAGAAATTGCTAAACGAAATTTCCCCGGTATTAAAAGCTTTTTTAGCCAAGCGCTTGTATAACCAAAATGATGTTGATGATGTATTGCAGGATGTCTTAATTGGTATCCACAAAGCCCGCCATACTTACCAACCCAACAAACCTTTCCACGCCTGGATGTTTGCCATTGCACGATACAAAACAATTGATGCACTAAGAAAAGCTGGGCGTAAGCAGGAGTTTGAAACCGCTTCTTTTGATGAATTTGAAACTTTTTTGGGTCAGGCACCGAAAGCAATAGCAAAGCTGGAGCAAAAAGAACTGCGCGATGAATTGGTGAACGCTATTAAAAGCCTGAATGACAAACAGCAGACCGTGGTACATATGCTCAAAATTAAAGGGTATTCAGTCAAACAAACCGCCAAAGCTACAGGGATGAGTGTGCCTGCGGTTAAAACAACAGCCCATCGCGCCTACAAACGTTTGAGGAAAATTTTGAATGAAAAACGATAACCGCAAGCTGATAAAAGAGCTAACCCAGAACCTGCAACCGGTAGAACCGGTTAAGAACACTTGGCCAGTTATTGGCAAGTGGCTTGTCATTTTTCTGCTGTGTTTAGGTGTTGGTATGCTTACCCCGGCCCTGCGGCCGGACTGGCTGGCTATGTTACACAGTCCTGTGTTTGCAATGGAGGTTATATTGCTGACCTGCGCAGCCCTTTGCGCCAGTATAGCCGCATATCGTCTGGCTATTCCAGATGCGCAAGCAAATAAACAATTATCACTTTTAATTACTGTGCCTGTCCTCATATGGGCTGGGTTTATTGGGTATTATATTAACGAAGCCATGACACCAAAAGTCCTAAGTGATATTGCCCATGAGCCCACGCGCATGTGCCCATTTGATATGCTGGTATTGAGCGTAGTACCAGGGATATTCCTATTTTTTACTATTAAAAAGGCTGCACCTGTACGGCTGGGCTTAACAGGTATGCTGGTGTTTTTGGCTACCGCCTCTTTTGCCGCGATTGGCAGCCGTTTTTTATGTGCTATGGATGAGCCTTTGCACCTTGTAATCTGGCATTATGTTCCGGTTCTTATTTTAGGCTTGCTAGGTATTTTCATCGGCCGCAAACTATTGCGCTGGTAAATTATTTCCATAAAAAATATACTCGGCTGTAACCAATATTCACCTTAAACGAAACCCTTGGTAAATATTGGCGCGTAAAGACAAAAACAGAAATATATACGTTTGAAGGAGTTAATTAAAATGAAGAAATCAACTGTACTTTCAGCCGCTGCTTTGGCTGCGGGTGTTAGCTTTAGTGTTGCCGTTATGGCTACCGATGCCAACGCTATGATGGGTGACACAGAAGGCAAAGAAAAGTGCTATGGCATTGTTAAAGCCGGTCATAACGACTGCGGCGCTAACGGCCACAGCTGCATGGGCATGGCGGAGGTTGATGGCGACCCAAATGAATGGGTAATGATGCCGGAAGGCTTGTGCGACAAGCTGGTTGGTGCCAGCACTGAACCCGGTGGTGACGACATGATGATGGACGACGAAGACATGATGGATATGGAAGGTTAGCCTTCCAGAATTTGGCTATGCCATTTAATACAAACAGCCTAGTACCTGAAACGGCCAAAGCCATGACCGGTATTGGGCTTCGTCATCCTCATTATCAAGATATTCTAGACCAGTTACCAAACGTAGGCTGGCTGGAAGGGCACAGCGAAAACTTTTTTGGTGCTGGCGGTGCGCCGGTCTATTTTTTAGAAAAAATTTCCCAGCACTACCCCATAAGCCTGCACGGGGTGGGGCTTTCCCTTGGTAGTGCTGAAGGGCTTGATAAACAGCACTTAAACCAACTTAAAACCACTGTTGAACGATTCAAACCCTTTTTAGTAAGTGAACATATTTCTTTTTCCCATGCAGGCGGCCAACATGTTCCGGACCTGTTACCGGTTCCATTTATTGAAGAAGCCATCAGCACTTTTACTAAAAATATTGATACCGTCCAACAAACGCTGGGCAGAAAAATTTTAGTGGAAAACCCTTCCAGTTATTTAGAATTCACCCAAAGTGAAATGCCGGAAACAGAATTTTTAAGCCGTATTGTTGAAGCCACGGGCTGCGGGTTACTGCTGGATATTAATAATATCTACGTTAGCTGCCACAACCTGGGTCATGATGCCAAGGACTATCTTGCAAATATTCCTGCCAAGGCCGTGGGGGAAATTCATTTGGCCGGCTACCATATCAACACGCTGGATGATGGGCGCGAGGTGTTTATTGATACCCATTCCCACCCCGTACATGACCCGGTGTGGGAGTTGTATGAACACGCCTTAAATACTCTGGATATTGCGAACACACCCACTTTAATTGAATGGGATGCCGACCTGCCAACACTGGATGTTTTAGTAGCGGAAGCCGAAAAAGCGAATGCCCTGAGGGCCAAGATAAAAGAAGAAACAGCCCATGTTGCTTAAACTCCAAAAAGATTTTATGCAGGCCATTTTGAATAATCCGCAACACGTGACCGACCTTGTAAAAGGGGGTGATAGTGCTGAACGCCTGCAAATTTATCGTAACAATACCTATTTAAGTTTAAGCGCTTTTCTGGCCTCTCTATTCCCAACTTTACAGGCATTGGTTGGAGAAAAGTTTTTCAAACAAATGGCCTATAAATTTATAGAACAGCACCCGCCTACCAGCGGCAATTTGGATGATTATGGGCACGATATGCCTGTCTTTATAGAAAACTTTAAACCTTTAGCCAGTCATCCTTATATGGCTGATGTAGCACGTTTAGAGCTGGCAAGGCGTTTTGCGTATAATGCCCCATTTGGCAACCCCTTACCTGCCAATTTAACCATAAGCAGCGCTCAGGAAGTTAACCTAAAGCTCTCACCTTCTGCTGTATTGATTAAATCTAACTACCCTATTGCCAGTATCTGGCAAATGGCACAAGGACATGATGTTCAACCTAATATGAAGAAAGGTGAATATGTGCTGGTTATACGCCCAAACTTGGACGTAGCGGTGGTAAAACTTTCAAAAGCTGAATATATATGCTTACAACAAGTCAAAGCTGGTGAGAACTTAAATAAAGCCATACAAAAAAGTATGCATACTGATTCAGGTTTTGACAGCCAACAGCTATTATCCAAATGTCTAAGCTTCAAGGCGCTCACTCAGCACGAAGGGGCTTAATCATCCACCTTCATACTTAACTCAACCAACTGTTTGGTATCAGTAAGGACATAAATGTGAGAAATTTGCGCTTTGTTTGGGTTTACGCCTTGTTCCCGCAACAACGCCATAATGCTTTGCGCACGTTTGCGCCCCAGTGTGTAGACATCCATACCCAGGGGCGGCGGCTGAATGTGCATGGTCATTATAATGTTTTGAGCATTTTTATTACGGTGCTTGTCAATCGCTTCCGTCAACTGTTTACGGGCCGCTGGATATAAAGAGGTTTCATCCGCTAAAAATCCAACCGTGGTGTTAATTTCCACGCCCTGTTTTTCATAGGCACTATTGGCGGCAGATACACTGGCACCAACACCGGGTTTATTTTCTTTTTGCGGCGGCTTGGCTGGTTGCGCTTTTTGCGCCGGGGCCGGCTTGCGCTCTTTATTCATAGACGGCGGCAGGGCCGTTGGCACAACTTGCGGATCTTCTGGTGTAATTTGGCGGGCATCCACAACTTTTTCTACCTGCTCAATTTCATCAAAGTCCATATCTTGCGCTTCAGCTTGCTGTGGTGCGGGCTTTTCATCCATGGCATTGCGGGCTGGCATACCTTCTTGAGCCGGCATAGATTTCTGGCTATCGGTTTCCATTTCCTCGGTTGAGGCTTGCGACACCCTAACCTGCGTTGGGGTCGGTTCTTCGGCCACCTTAATCACTTCAGGATACGGTCGATTTTCAGCTTTTTTAGCTTCTTCAGTTTGCTCCTTTTGAATTTTAAAGCGAACTTTGGCTTCATCTGAAACTGGTATAACCTGTGGTTTAATCGGGGCATACGGCGCTTGGGCTTCACGCATATTATCTTCGCAGTCTTCAACACTTTTTTCCACAGCGCTATCACTAAACAAACGGTTGGAAATAGTCCCCTTTTCAATGGCCTGCTCCTCAACAGGAATAACCACAAACTTTTCATCTTCTAATATGCGGATAACCTTCATCGGCAGCGGCTCTTCTACCGGTTTAACGGTTGGGTTTTCCTGCGGTGCACAGGCGGAAAAAGCATAAGGGGACCACAGGCCGACCGCAGCGACCGCAACAAAAAGGGACATAAACGTTACGCGTTTCACCCTTCCAGCATGGCGCAAGTGCGCCGAAAATATCAAGTTTATTCAAAAATTTCTGCTTGTTTCCCTAAGGGATAGTCACAAAAAAAACACCCCGATACGTATGGTTTATAAATTGCTCCGCCAGCATTTTTCCGCTACTATTTGCTGCCGAAAATAGCAAAAGACGCAATAACAAAGGTCATACCCTAACAATGCTGCAATGGTTAAAAACCGCCTTCTTCCACTTAAATGGCGATGAGTTCCACCCCTCTTTTTATCGTGCTGGCCGCTTTATTATCGCAACCAATGTTATTCTGCTGCCGTTTTTATATTTCTCTAATATTCCGGAAGTCGCCGGTGACCCGCGCTGGTACATGATGCATTTCAGCGCCCTGCTGCTCACTGTTTTATTGTGCATTACCACCCTTAAAAATAAAGTAACCGCCACAAAATTAGACTGGCCCGCTACTAACTGGCTGGCTTTAGGGTTGGGGGTGCTTGCGGTTATATCTTTAATTGACACGCTCAGCCCGATTCGCAGCTGGTGGTTTTTGAAGCATTTACTGGCGTATTTGGCCTTATTTGGTTTTGCCTATATGTTCCGTAGCGAAGAATGGTTCAAGGCTCTTTTATGGTTGTTTGTCCTGCCCATTTTATTTATAGCGCCGCTTGGTTTTTTTCAGTATTTGGGTTTAAACGAGGCTCAGGCCATCGCTTTGTTTCCGCTGTGGATGCTTATTCCTGGTACGCCATTGGACTTCTTTTTACAATCGGCTCCGCCTGCAGGTACCTTTGCCAATAAAAACCTGGCCGGCAGCTGGCTGGTGCTGATCATGCCAATTGCGGTGTATTTATTTATTGCATCTAAGCGTTGGCCGCAGATTACCCTTAGCGGTATCATCACCTTTTTAGGTCTGGCCTTTTTATTTTATACCCGCAGCCGTGCTTCATGGGTTTCTGCCGGCGCAGAAACCGTTTTAATTGCTGCTTTTCTGCTGGGCTTTAAAGTGTACCGTGAACAGCTTAAAACTCACTTCACACCCAAAAAAATCACTATACTGGTATTGGTGGCAGTGGCCACATTTGCCGCAACACGGGTGCAAAGCAACCTGCAGGGCAAATCTCTCCAGAGCAATATTACCGAACACATGGCCAGTGTAACGTCATTAAACCTGCGTGAAATTGGAGTGCGTCTGGCCTATAACCTGAATGGTTTAGATATGCTTAAAGACCGTCCTGTCAACGGCACTGGTATTGGTACATTCCATAGTGCCTACCCCATGTTCAACCATGTAAATATGAAAACTCCTCACCAGGGTTATAATATAGGTGCCCGCCCACAACGTATGCATAATGACTTTTTCCAAATGTTTGTAGAGGTTGGACTTTTAGCTGGTGCCGTCTTCACTTTATTCTTCGTCACATTCCTGCTGGTGCCGTTTTGGCTGCGTAACCATATGAAGGCATCACCAGAGCGCGCTCTTGGAGTTGTCTTTGCCAGCTGTGCCATTTGCGGCTTGGGTTTAAATGCCACATTAGACTTTCCCCTGCAAATGCCAACCGCACCCGGTTTGATGTTTATATTGGGCGGTTTGGTCATGGGACAAGTCAAGCTTTTAAATGCAGGCCCAAGCTACACAGCCAGTATCAAAGTGCCGCTTGTGGCCAAATGGGGGGCGACAGCTGCCTCTATCATACTGCTTGTTTTCGTAAGCTGGGATAACTACCAACGCTACTTGGGGACAATTCCGCTTAAACAAGCTATGTACCTTACCCAGCAAGGCTACTTTAAAGATGAAACCTATCAGGCTATCGAAAAGTCCTATAACGCTTATAAATTCAACTCCCGCACCTTGGAATATATGGGCGTGATAATGTCCAACTATAAAGGCGGAAAGTTCATCAGCGATGAAGATCTAATTAAGCGGTTGGAATTCATTGTTTTAAATGATCCATATGGGGCAAATAACCTGATTAACCTCGCTGGCTCTTACTACCAGTATGCCGTGCGGATGAAAAAACTGGGGGATATGGAGGCTTCCCAACATTATGCTGAAAAAGCGCTCAAGCAATTTGATAAGTTAAAAGTTGTGGCTTATCAAATCCCTCAGCCATGGGCCATCGTTGCCAATGTAAAATTGCTACAGAATGAATATGAAGACGCGTATATCTTTTTCCATGAAGCGGTACAGAAAAAACCGCACCAAGAGCTGGTCACCGGTAAAGTTTTAGCCGCGAAAGCCTTAATGGAGAAAAAAGGCTGGACGCCGGAACAGGTTATGCAGTTGGAGGCGGCGGTTTCCGCCAATGTAGATGATATTTTCAGCTTGGAAGACGCCGCAAAATTAAAGCCTGGCCAGTAGATAGTTTATTTAATAATCACGTTATAATACTGGTCCTTAAAGCCTAGGTTCTCCCGGATATCAACCGGCGCACCCAAATAGGCCAAGGCTGAATCATTGGTCAAACGGCTTTGTAAAATGCTCGCCACATCCGGGCTGGCTTCTAACACAGCTTTACGCCCTTGCACCCGATGGCGCCATAATTCCAGCAAAGCGGCCCCCGCGATATAAGCAGGCTGGTTCACCAGCACCAGCAGACTTTCACCGGCCTGCTGGCGGTTAATCTCTAAAAGTCCAAACCGTGACATTTTTAAAATTTCAACCTTTCGGCTGTCCCGCTGTTGAAAACTTTGCGCCAGCCGCTCTTCCACCGCGTAACGATCCTTTTTGGACGACATGGAAATAAAGTCAATAATAATGCTGCCACCCAAATCCAAAAGACGGCACAAGCGGGCAATTTCTTCCGCGGCGCGCAGGTTGGTTTCCATCACCGTGTCATGGTGATTCTTTCCTGTTGGATTGCCATGGCCAGAGTCCACATCAATACTGGTAACCGCGCTGGTAATCTCCACTTTCAAACGCCCGCCACCAGGGATGTTAAACGTTGGCCCCGCCAGCCCGTGGATCTGTTCATCAAAGTGTTCCAACAGGTCGCTATCTTCTTTGTCCAAGGCATGAATTTTATTGTGCGGTACCAGCTCTGCGACCTCTGAAACAAAGCGGTTATCGACCACCCACACATCCACTGGTGTATCACCGGCATCCATCAAAATACGACTAAGCGCTGGGGCAGCAGGCTTGACCGTAAAAGGAATTTTTTCCACATTTTCTGGACGCTCTAATAACACGCGCGCATCCAGACGAGCTCCCTTGCCTTCAGTGCGGCCACGGGTCACCCGCACCATTACCTCTGCCCCTTCGGTTAGTTTATCTGCCTCCTGAACAGTTTTAAGCGGCAAAAAACCATCCGTTACATCACCAATATCTACAAAAGCTGCGGCCAAAGCCTTGCTGATGCGCCGCACCCGTCCAAGCACATGAGCACCCTCAATCAACTTACGGCTGGGGTCATCAAAGCGCACCATCAGCAGGCGTTTGTTTTCGTCAAACAACGCCACACGGGTATGCCACGGGCACGATTCATAAAGAATGCTATAGCTCAATACCCACCCCTCTTAACAAATGAACCGTCTCTGCTAATGGCAGGCCAACAACACCACTTACGGAGCCGTTCACCCCTTTTACCAAAGCGCCGCCTACACTGGTTTGAATACCATAAGCCCCAGCCAGGCCTTGCCAGTTTTCCTTTTTGGCGGCATAGTTTTGAATCTCTTTATTATTCAGCGGACGCATTTTCACCGCTGTATCGCTGATGCGAGTGCGAACGTTACCCTCTTTATCAATAACCGCCACCGCTGTATAAACCCGATGCCGCCGCCCACTCATCAGCCGCAGCATCGCTGTCGCTTCTTCGGTATTTTCCGCCTTTCCCAAAATACGACGCCCCACTGCTACTGTGGTGTCGGCTGCCAAAACAATTTGGCCAGCATTTTGCGCCGCTACGGCCTGGGCTTTTTCAATACTCAATCGCAGAACATAGTCCTTCGCCCCCTCATTTTTAAGGGGTGTTTCGTCGATGTCAGCGGGTTGAATATCAAAAGAAAGCCCCAAGTCCCCCAGCAGTTGTTTCCGCCGCGGAGACCCGGAGGCTAAAATAAATTGAGGCGCACTAGGCAACGGTCTTCAGCTTGTCTTTGCCTTCAACCTTGGCCAGGGTAACACCGGTTTGGCCCATGTACTTGCCTTTGCGGTCCGCATAAGAGGTCTCACAAATGTCTTCAGCATCAGCGCCTAAAAATACGAACTGGCACACCCCTTCACCAGCATAAATTTTGGCTGGCAACGGTGTGGTGTTTGAAAACTCCAGCGTCACGTGGCCCTGCCACTCTGGCTCCAACGGTGTAACGTTTACAACAATACCGCAACGGGCATAAGTGCTCTTACCCATGCAAATGGTCATAACATCGCGCGGAATGCGGAAGTATTCCTGTGTGCGGCCCAACACAAATGAATTAGGAGGGATAATGCACTCATCGCCCACAAAATCAACAAATGCTTTTTCATCAAAGTTTTTGGGGTCCACAACGGCGTTGTTCACGTTGGTGAAAATTTTAAATTCATTGGCTACACGGGCATCGTACCCATAAGACGAAAGACCGTAAGAAATAACATTTTCCCGCTCAAGGTTTTCTACAAATGGCTCAATCATTCCGTTTTCAGTTGCCATTTTACGAATCCACTTATCCGACTTGAGCATCGTCTTTCCCCTCAATTTTTTGTGTTTGTTTAAATACGCGCCTGAACATACCAGAACGCCGGTCATTTTTAAACGCTTTATTACATGATGACCACGAATTTTATGATAGCGCATTCACGCCTGTGAGAGGAAAATTTTTATAGCAAATTATGCCCTAACGGGTATATTTTTGACGGGCCCGCTGACGTGCGGCGCTAATTTTATCCAACACATCTTGCGGAAGCTGCTTTTGCAAATCTTCACCTGTAGGGCGTAGAGCAACCGATTCAGCTTTCGCATCATCATTTTCGATTTTACGAGCATATTTTTTACGGTTAGCTGCCCGTTCTTTTTTTGCATCCACCAAGACTTTAACCTCGCCCGCTCGCTCACGTTCCTGGCGTGGTGTACGATTTACCCCCGTTTGGAGTAACTCAATACAATCTACCGGGCAGACTGGCAAACACAATTTGCATCCCGTACAGTCAGCCGCAATAATTTGATGCATCATTTTGGGCGCTCCAATAATGGCACCAGTTGGGCAGGCCTGAATGCATTTGGTACAGCCGATGCAGTCGGCCTCCACCACTTTAGCTTTGGTGTCAGGCTCTTTGGGTTGAGATGGGGCCATAGAAGGTTTGTTCAACAGTTTCGCTAAATCATCAATCACACGCTGACCGCCTGGGCGGCACAGGTTGATATCCGCCTCACTTGCCGCTATAGCCTCAGCGTAAGGTGCGCAACCATCAAATCCGCACTCAGTGCATTGGGTTTGGGCCAGCAGGCTTTCAATCTGTTGGGTCAGGCTTTGTGTCATACTTAGCCTTATAAGGTGTTGAGAGGATTAAATCAAGCGGCACACAAATATTTTTTAGCGGCCCTCATGCTTTTGTTCGTACATGCTTTTATCCGCTTTTTCCAGAATATCCATAATGCTTTTATCTTCGGCTCCAAACACATAACAGCCAGCGCTCACATGTACATTTAAGGAACGGTTCCCCACCATGCACGGGGTGTTATGAATGATTTGGTTGAGTTTCTCAGCTCGTTTATAGGCGGTTTCTTTATCTTTAAGTTCATTTAAAATAATACAGAACTCATCGCCGCCCAAACGCGCAACCACGTCAGTCTGGCGGGTGTTCTGAGCCAACAGCTTGGCCACATGTTTTAACACCTCATCACCCGCCACATGGCCCAGGTTGTCATTAATGGACTTAAAGCTATCAATATCCAAAAGAAGAAGCGCATGGCAGCGACCATAACGCTGGGCGGAGGCAACAGCACGCTCCGGTTCACTTTCCAACACACGGCGGTTAACCAGACCGGTCAACGGATCAGATCGAGCATCATTTTTCAGGCTCTGAATTAAAGCTTCTTGTTCAGCCACCTGCTGTTTTAAAGTTTCCATTTGATGCAACAACTGGTCAACAGCCTGCGCTTCGGTTGTGTCGTCCGTTTCAGCGGCCAGTTCTTTTAAATAGATTTCACTTTTACGTGCATCTTTTGTCATGATTCACCTGCCTCCTTGGGTTTGCAAGCTCTTATATAAACATTAAATCATATAATTTCAACAGCTTATACAAAAAAGGCGCTAAAAAGCGCCTTTTTCATGCTTAGTGTGCCCCATTTGCCTAAATACTGGAGAGCAAACGGTCCTTAACAGATTTTTCTTGATACATAGAATTATCGGCGCGTTCCACCAGATCTTGCTTGTCACCGGCTTCATGAAAGCAAGCAACACCGACACTGCTGGAAATATAAATTTCACGCGCATCCCATGTGCATGGGTAACTTTCAATTACTGCTGCCAACTCACGGGCTTTGTGGATGGCTTCATCACGGTTGACCTCACGCAGAATCACACAGAATTCATCACCGCCAATACGGGCAACAAAATCAGTTTCGCGAATATGGTTTTGTAACAGGTTGGCAATATGGCATAACACTGCATCACCTGCCACATGGCCCAGGCTGTCGTTGATGGTTTTAAAATCGTTCACATCAATCAAAAGAAGCGCCCCTGTACGGTTATAACGCTTAAAGTAAGCCAAAGATTCATCCAAAGATTTTTCAAACGCGCGGCGGTTAGGAATACCGGTTACCGGACACTCCATAGCCTGGCGTTTTAAATTTTCAATAATATCAGCCTGTTGCTGTACCTGGCTTTTCAAACGGTTAATTTCGGAAATCATCCGGTTCAAGTTCTGGCCGCTTTTAGTCTCTATAGTTGAGCTTGCTGCCATTTGCTGTGCTGTTTTCATCGTTTTCGGGCCTCCTAAGCCTGTTCAAATGTTTCTCTCCGCCCTTAATCATGCATACAATGTGCCAAAAATATTATTTTTGTTTAAATCCAATAGGTTAAATTAAAAAGGTCGGTCAAAACCGGCCCATTTGGAGGAGTTAAGAGGTCTGGCTTACGCCGCCCCTTGTTGCTCAGGTTGCTCCTGTGCCTTTTTCGGCGACTCTTCTTGGGGTTTTTCGCCAATTGTACCATTGGGCTTTGCCGCCATTTGCTCAATATTATCCAAGTCATCAGCTTTGATAATACGCACCAGGTCAGCGGCTTGTTCCTCCAAGGATTTGGAAGCACTGGCCGCTTCTTCCACCAAAGCTGCGTTTTGCTGGGTGAAGGAGTCCATTTGCGCGACTGATTTGTTAATTTCCTCAATACTGATGGACTGTTCCTGGCTGGCAGAGGTAATTTTATTCACCATATCTGTGACTTGCTGAACATTGTTAATAATGTCATTCAAGCATTCCCCAGTATCGTTCACTTGCTGCGTACCACTGCTAACCTTGCCAACACTCTCAGTAATCAGGTCTTTAATTTCACGGGCCGCTTTAGCACTTCGCCCAGCCAAGGTACGTACCTCACTGGCCACGACCGCAAAACCGCGCCCCTGTTCACCGGCACGGGCCGCTTCCACAGCAGCATTCAAGGCCAGCAAATTGGTTTGGAAAGCGATTTCATCGATTACGCCGATAATATCATTGATTTGGTTAGAGCTTTTACTGATCTCATCCATCGCTTCAATCGCCTGGCGCACAACTTCTCCGCCTTTATCCGCGGCACCGCGGGCTAGCTGAGCCAGCTCCAACGCTTCTTTCGCGTTTTGCGCATTTTCTTGAACCTTTTCGGTAACTTGCTGCATAGTAGCTGTAGTTTGCTCAATATTAGCCGCTTGTGCCTCTGTGCGCTCAGAAAGGTTCATATTCCCTTCAGCAATTTCGCGGGTTGCATCATTAATACGCTGGGCAGAGTCTTCAATGGCGCTTTCAAGCTGATCTTTACGACGCGCATCTAGCTCTTGCTGGGTAATGTCACGCCATTCCGCATAACTGCCCACGCGTTCACCATTATGCATAACCGGACCAATGTTTAATGAAAGTGTTAAATCTCCAATTTTGATTTTACCCATATGAATCTCACCAGGTTTTAAGTTACGCAAAACGCGTTTAATCGCCTCAGGGTTTTTATGGAAATTATGGATGGATGCCCCCATCACATTGTCTGGATCAAAATCTGGGAATGATTCCCGAATTTTTGGAGCCAAATCCTTTAAGGCTTCGTGACTGGCGTTGTTCATATACACCAAATCATCGTTACCATCAGCAATCATTACATTGTTTTTAAGGCTGGTCAGGGTAGACTGCATAATAGCACCCTGCTTTTCCAACTCCAGTTGCTGGGTAATATCCGCCCATTCCACATAACTGCCCATGCGCTTACCATTTTGGAAGATAGGGCCAACGTTTAGGCTCAAACGAATATCACCGATGGCAATTTTGCCGCGGTGTTGTTCACCTTCTTTCAAACCACGTAGAATCTTCTTGATACGCTCAGGATCCGCATGGAAAGTGTGAATAGACGTCCCTAAAACTTTAGACACATCAAACTGAGGGAAAGTTTCTTTAATTTCCTCTTCCAGCTTGGTTAATGCCTCAATACTAGCATCGTTAGCAAACATAATTTCATCATTTTCGTTGGCAATCATCACATTGTTTGCCAAGCCCTGTAAACAGGCATTCATTACCGCCCCTTTATCACCGCCTTTTTGGCCAGATAATTTGGTAAAAGCAGCAGTTAGAATACCCGCTAAAACCACACCACCAACAAGTACAGGGGTAGCGCTTTCTAACAATGTCCCATTCAAACCAGTAGTGCTTTGTGAGTAAGCCAGCCACGCGGCGCCAGCCATCGTCGCTGTATTCAGCCCCGCCACAGCCCACATTTTGTTTAAGGTGGTTAAACTTCCCAGTTTTTCACGAACGCTTGTTATGGTGCTCATTGCCTGTCCTTTTATTTGGCCTTGTTATTTAGTTACTTACATATCCATCAAACAACCTCTCTAAATACGTGAGCAACAACCAAGCACAATAAAATGACTTGTATTAATGCCCTCGGGATAAATTTACTTTAATAAAAACAACCAGATAAAAACCAAAAAGAGCCCGAAAGAGCTCTTGGTTTCATTTATCTTATACCAAACGATGATATGATGAATGGCTTACAGGTAAGTCGACACGATCTCTGCGGCTCTCTCTGCTGGATGAATATCGGAGCCAAGTTTGCCGCGAACTTCCTTTAAGGCCTTGGCTTGCTTTTTCCACTCTTCCTCATTATTAAAAAGACTCAAGGCATGCCGCGCCATAGCCGTTGGCTCTACCTCTTCTTGTAAAAACTCCGGAATGGTTTTATGCCCTAACACCCAGTTGACTGGGCTAATATAAGGGATATGAACAATCTTCCGCGCTATGAATGCTGTCAACGGGTTGGTTTTATACATAACAAGCATCGGCAGCCCCAGCATAGCCAACTCTAAATTTGCCGTCCCGGAAGCCGCTATAGCCAACCTGGCCGCTTTCATTTCATCAAACTTTTTATCTCCAGCCACATAGTTTACGCCGTCCGCATTCGCAAAATAAGGTGATATCAAACTTTGGTGTTTTTTATCCGCCAGTGGGACAATGGCTTTAACATTTGGACGCTCCTGGCGAACCAAATCCAACACCTGCCGACACACGGGTGCCAAACGGTCAATTTCTGTCTGGCGACTTCCCGGCAATAGTGCAATTGTTTCAGGTTTTGGGGGTGTTATTCGTACCGGTGCATACTTTTCCAAGCGCTGATAAATGGGATGGCCAATAAATGTACAATCCAAACCTGACCCGGCGTACAAACCCGGCTCAAAAGGAAATAAAGCCAGTACATGGTCCAAATACCCGGCCATTTTTTTAATACGACCACGTCGCCAGGCCCATACGGAGGGGCTGACCATATGCACACATGGAATTCCTGTTTGCACTTTTACTTTTTTAGCAACCCGCAAAGTAAAGTCTGGGGAGTCAATGGTCACAAGTACATCCGGCTTTTCCTGGGCAGCAAACGCTACACATTCATCAACGCGCTTTTTCAGGCGGGGCAGATACGGGAGCACCTCCACCAGCCCCATGACAGAAAGCTCACTCATTTCAAATAAGCTTTCCAGCCCAGCTTTTTGCATATACTCTCCACCTACCCCCAAAAAGGTGGCAGGCTTATATTTTGATGCTAAAGCTTTCATAAGGTCCGCTCCCAAAATATCGCCGGAAGCTTCCCCTGCTATCAACATAATTTTGAGCGATTTTGCCATCAGGCTTAACCTTCGTACCCCATAATAAACAGGCCTTTTTTATTGGCTAGTTCAACACAGGCTTTCCGGTCCAGTATAAATGTACGCCCGGCTTCCACCACCAGGCCGTCATAGTTATAAGCAATCAATTTTTCTATAGTAGAAAGACCAACCGTCGGTAGGTCAACCAATACATTTTGTTCAGGCTTTGAACACTTAACCAGCGTTCCACCGCCTTTGCCCTTACGCAGCTGGGCACAGCGTTCTATAAGGGCGTCGGTACCTTCAATAGCTTCAACCCCAAGCACCACACCATCTTTCACAACAATAGACTGACCAATATCCTGCACACCTAGGCTTTTCGCTGCCACATGACCAATATGAATATCATTCGTCTGATTCTGGTCTGGTTCTTTTTTGGTTAAAAATCCAGTCGGAGCAAGCAGTTCCGGCAGAACTTCATGCGCCCCTAATACCGTAAAACCTTCGCCTGCCAGCAGGTCACAAATAGCGCTCAATAAGCGGTTGTCATTTTTGCTTTTCAGTTTGGATAAAAGCTTGAAGGCCTTTTTATCCAGCCTTAAATCAAAAATTGAAGTTTTATTCAAGTGCCCAGCCATCACCACATGGGTTACGCCTTGCTCTTTTAATACATCAACAGCCTTGGAAACCGCACCCAGCGGCACTTCCACTGTAGGAAAACTCTCACTAATACGCACATGGGGTTTGGGCTGATTTTTAAAGGTCAGGACAAAATACTCAGCTGACTGGTCTTCCATGTGTTCAATCAACAAAGCCGGTAAACGCCCACCACCGGCAATGATACCAAGCTTATTCATTTATTTTTTCCTTTTTAGGTAAGCACAACCCACGTTTGGACGGTGTGGATATAAAATCCAGAAGGCGACGTGCTTCGCTGCTTTTAGCCACGGCTTTTTGAACTTTTTCAGACAAGGCGTCATTGTCTCCATCAAAGAAAACCTCTTTGTATAAAGCACTTAGTTCTTTAATGGTTTCCCGGTCAAATTCACGACGTTTCAAACCGGTAATATTCAAAGCTTCCAAGCGTGCCCGCTCTCCAGAAATAGCGGCATACGGCGCAACATCTTTAACAACCCCCACACCACCACCAATGATGCTGTGCTCACCCACACGAACAAACTGGTGTACACCGCTTAATCCACCAATAATTACAAAGTCAGCGACTTCCACATGGCCGGCCAAAGTCGCACTATTAGCCAGAACACAGTCATTACCAACTTTACAATCATGGCCCACATGGCTAAGTGCCATAAAAAGGTTCCGGCTACCGATAACCGTTTTACCACCGCCGTGTTCCGTCCCAGGGTTAATGGTCACATATTCTCGAATTTGGTTGTCATCGCCAATTATCAGCTGGGTATCTTCGCCTTTAAATTTTTTATCCTGCGGCGGTTGGCCTAAAGAAACAAAAGGGAAAAGTGTATTGTTTTCACCAAGTGTAGTGCGACCTTCTATAACCACATGAGACTTTAAAGTCGTATTTGCGCCAATGGCAACGTTTTGGCCAATTACACAATACGGACCAACAGCCACACTTTCGTGAATATCAGCGCCATCGGCAATAATCGCTGTGGGGTGAATGTTCGCCATGTAAAACCTGTTTATTTAACCACTTGCTGGGCCATAAATGTGGCCTGGGTTACCAGCTTATCATTTTTTAAGGCCTGACCTTCAAATTTATAAATATTTTTGACTTTTTTAATCTGTTTTATCAATAAATCCAGCGTATCCCCCGGGTAAACGGGCTGTTTGAACTTAACTTTATCAATCGACATAAACAGAAAAATGGTCTCTTCAGCGGTTTTTTGGGTGGTTAAATTCACTAGCATCGCAGCCGCTTGAGCCAAGGCTTCTACGCCTAAAACACCAGGCATGATGGGTGAACCAGGAAAGTGGCCTTCAAACACCGGGTCATTCTCTTTAAAATGGCGCTGAGCATGCAAAAATGTGCCATCTTCATAATCCACCACTCCGTCTAATAGAAGGATAGGTTCGCGGTGGGGCAGGTATTTTTTGACGTCATCAATACCGAGCTTCATGACTATTTTCCTCTTGTTTTGCCTTTGGCCAAACGGGCGATTGCCGCCTGTGTCCGCCGCCATTGGGCAAGGGGCTGAGCGGGGAATCCACCCACCTTCTGTCCCGCTTCCGTAATGGGTTTTGTCACCCCGCTGCGCCCGGCAATTTGGGTATTGCTGGCGATATGCAAATGTCCGGCAATGGCGGTTTGACCACCCACAATTACGCCGTTACCCAGTTCGGTACTGCCGGCGATACCGGTTTGGGCCACTATCTGGCAACCCTTGCCCAGCTTGACGTTATGGCCAATTTGAACCAGGTTGTCTAACTTGCAGAAATCACCGATGACTGTGTCTTCCAGCGCGCCGCGGTCAATGGTGGTATTGGCGCCAATTTCCACATCATGTCCTATACGAACAGCCCCAACCTGCGGGACTTTGAGCACTGTCTGGCCGTCATGGGCAAAGCCGAAGCCGTCCTGCCCAATGCCGCAGCCGTGGTGGACAATGACCCGGTCGCCGAGGGTGGTGCAAATGATGGAAACGCTGGCCCCGATGCGGCAGTCTTCGCCTACGGTAACGTGGGGGCCGATGTAGCTGTTTGGCCCGATGAGCGTGCCTTTGCCGATTTTTGCCGATTTGGCGATAACCGTACCCGGGGCGACAGAACACCCCTTAGCCACCTCGGCTGTGGGGTGGATATGCGCCATTTCGCTGATGCCGTCCCCATCGGAAAAAGAGCGGAAAAAAAGCTGCAACGCTTTGGCAAAAGCGGCATAGGGTATGTCCACAATCAGGGCACTGACCCCAGCCGGCACCAGGGCCTTGGTCTGGCTGTCCACCAGTACCGCGCTGGCTTTGGTCTTTTCCAGCTGGCCTTTGTATTTGGAATTGCTAAAAAAGCTAAGGTCGCCGGCCCTGGCACTGCCAAGGGGTTTAACACCCGTAAGCTCTTTTTGGTCGTCACCTTCAACAACAGCGCCGAGCTTTTTGGCAAGCTCGGCAACTGTGAAGGTTTGAGAAGGTTTATGAAACACCGTTCCCGTCATGGGATGCGCTCTCCGTCCTGGTTAGTTTTCCAGCTTTTTGTTGGCTATTTTCAAGACGTCTTCGCTTACATCCACATTGTCTTCCGCGTGCAGCAGAAGACCGCGGGGGATGATAAGGTCATAGTTTTTATCTTTGGCGTATTCTTCAATTGCCGCGTCCACGGCATCACGCACCCGCTTGAGCAGTTTAATACGCTCACGCTCCAACTCTTCCTGAATGTTTTGCACATCGGCGCGCACTTCGCGAATTTTCTTGCGCAGCTCGGCTTCTTCTTCCATATATTTTTCCGCCGATACAATGCCTTTTTTGCTTTGCAGCTGGTCACGCTCTTCCAGAACCGGCGCTTCCAAAGCGTCAATTTCCGCCTGCGCTTTTTCCGCCATGGCACGAATTTGCTTTTCCGCCTCTTTGGCGGCGTCGGTGCTGTTAAACACCCACTGCGGATCCATAACCGCAATGCTGGGCGCGGCCATGGCCGTGCCTGTGGCCATAACAGCCAGAACAAAGGTTAAAAGTGCTTTTTTCATACCCGAACCTCCTCTTAAATTTTTTGGTTCAATTAAAATCGAGTGCCGACGCTGAAGTTAAAGATGCGCACACGGTCCTCTTCTGAACGCAATACCGGCACACCAAATTCAAAGCGCAACGGCCCCAGCGGACTCCGCCAGTAAATACCGGTACCGGCACTGACCCGATAAAGTTTAGAGTCTACCACATTTGGGTCGTCTTCAAACTCGGTAATAATACCGCCGTCCACAAACAGCAACCCTTTAATACCCATTTCGGTCACGCCCGGCAAGGGGAAGGACAGCTCAATGTTGTTGCTGGCGATGTAGCGGCCGCCCAGGGCGTCTTCTGTTACACGGTCACGTGGGCCAATACCACTGCGCTCAAACCCGCGCAAGGTACCAAAACCGGCGCTGAAGTGTTCATATACCGGCAACTCGCCGTTTAAGTCCGCAATCGCGCCCAGGCGACCGGCCAGACTTAAAGTAAAGTCTTCATTCAACGGCTTGTGCCAGCTGGCTTCCAGTTGACCGCGTACATACTCTACCGCCGTGCCAAAACCGGAATAGTCAGTGGTGACCGCTATGCGGTGCCCTTTGGTAGGGTCCAAAAAGCTGTCGCGCGTGTCAATAGAATAGGTGTTGGACAGGTACAAAGAAGCTTTCTTACCCTCATCCTGCTGCACAAACTGGGACGCGCTGGAGGCAACGTTATCAATTTTAATTTCCTGAAAGCCCAAACGGGTGTGGTTGCGGGTGTACTCACCCAGCGGCACGCCCAGACGGAAGGCCCCGCCCACGTTGCTCTGGTCAAAAGAAGACTCACTCTGGAAGTCGGTGCGGCGGTTGAACATATCAATCCCGGTGGACAGCTCTTTACCCATAAAATACGGCTCGGTAAAGGAGAAGTTATAATCCTGCCGGATGGACGATACCGAGAAGCTCAAAATAACATTTTGCCCCTTCCCTAAGAAGTTGCGCTCGCGCACATCAGCGGTAGCCAAAGCCCCTTCATAGGTCGAAAAGCCGGCGCCCAGGTTAAATTCACCGGTGCTTTGTTCTTCCACATCCACGTTGATGTCCACACGGTCGGGGTCTGATGTTTCACTGCGGGTAACATCCACCTCTTTAAAGTAGCCCAGATAGTTGATGCGCTCCTGCGAGCGGCGCAGTTTGCTGGTGGAGAACGCGTCCCCTTCGGCAAAGCGCATTTCGCGGCGAATCACGTTTTCCCGGGTGCGGGTATTGCCTTCAATGTTAATGCGGTTCACATACACGCGCGGTCCGGGATTAATGTCAAATGTAACATCAACCGTTTTGGCCACTTCGTCTTTATCGATGTTGGGCACCACGTCCAAAAAGGCAAAGCCTTTGGAGCCCATGTAATCAATCAAATCTTCCATGGTATTCTGGATGGCGCTGGCGTCAAACGTGGCGCCTTTACGAATATCAACCCGTTCCACCATTTCGTCTTTGGTCAGCTTTTCTTCGGTGGTGTTCAGGCGCACATCGGTTTCACCAAATTCATAGCGCGGCCCTTCAGAAAGGGTAAAGGTGATAAAGAATTTTTCTTTATCTTTGGTCAATTCCGCCACCGCGGAAATAACATTAAAGTCAGCGTAGCCGTGGCTCATGTAGTGGCGGCGCAGCAGTTCTTTATCGAACTCCATACGCTCCGGCGCGTACACATCCCCGCTGCTTAAAAAGCGCCACCAGCGGCTTTCTTTGGTGCTGATGACTTCCCGCAGATCCTGGTCGGTAAAGCGTTTGTTCCCCACAAAGGTGATGGCTTCAATATTACTTTTGCTGCCTTCGTCAATTTTGTAAATCACGTCCACGCGGTTTTGGTCACGTTCAATCAACTGCGGGCGTACATCGGCCAGATAGCGGCCGGTCTGGCGGTACAGGGTTTTGATTTCCCGCACGTCATTTTGTACTTTAGCCGGGGTGTAAATGGCGCGCGGATACAGGCTGAGTACGCTTTTAATGCGGTCATCCACCACTTTGTCATTGCCTTCAATGGCCACTTTGTTGACCAGAGGGTTTTCGCTGACCTGAATGGTGATAACGCCGTTATCTTTTAAGATTTCCACCTGACTGAACAGGCCGCTGCCGTACAGGCTTTTAACCGTTTCGCTGGCTTTGCCGGGGGTGTATTCCTCGCCCACTTCCAGCGAGACATAGCTTTTGACCGTTTCCGGCTCAACCCGTTTGTTGCCTTCTACCTCAATGCGTTCAACCGGTTCGGCAAATGCCGCGACAGCTCCGAAAAAACACAACACCACAGCCAGGAAAACACGCATGGCAAACGTACCTTTATTATTGATTTTAAAAAATTATCCGCGCTAGATTACACGCTGGTACCCCATGACGCAAGCACAAACAGGCACCATTTTTTTCAGCGTTATTTGGGCGCTTCATCTTCAGAGAATTGCGACACCGCGATGTTGCGCTCCACCACGCGGGAAATGTCGTTATAGAACACAAACACAAACAGCAGCATGATGAACGTCATGCCTATTTTGTAACCAACTTCTTGCGCCTTCTCGCTGACCGGGGAGCCTTTGGCGGCCTCCACAATGTAATAAGCCAGGTGTCCGCCATCAAGCATGGGGATAGGCAGCAGGTTGATAATGCCAAGATTGATGGAAATGATAATCATAAACATCACCAGATGATAACTGCCCATTTGCGCGGTTTTACCGGCCATCTCCGCAATCAAAATAGGGCCGCCGACCTGATCAGCCGGAATTTCTTTGGTAATCATCTTTTTGATAGAGGTGATGATAAGGGCGGTATAATCCCACGTTTTGGTAAAGCCAAGCACGATGGATTCCCCCAGACCGTGGCGGGTCAAAGTGGTATCCTGCAGGTAGCCGATGCCCATTTTGCCCACGGTCCGGGTTTCGCCATCAACAGTTTCTTCATAGGCGACAGGCGTCATGGTGAAATCATACAGCTGGCCATCACGGCGGACCGTTACGGCGGTTTCCTGCCCGGCCCGTTCGCGGACGCTTTCCACCACCTGCATCCAGCGGGTGATGTCCTGCCCAGCTAAAGAGACAATGACATCGCCCATTTCCAGCCCGGCGTTATCAGCCGGTGAGCCGGGAAAAACCTGACCAACGGTGGCGCTTTGTTCGTCCATAGGGACGGGTTGTTGTTCGCCTGACCACATCAGCGCGGCCATGGCGACAATGGCGAATAAAAAATTAGCCAGCGGCCCGGCGACCACCACCCACATGCGCTCCCACACTTGTTTATGAAGGAAGGCTTTGTGGCGCTCTTCGGTCAGGACGTCATCCAAATTTTCATCGCCGTGCATTTTAACGTAACCGCCCAATGGAACGAGGGAAATTTTCCAGCGGGTGCCGTGTTTGTCGTCCCAGCCCCACAGTTCGCGACCAAAGCCGATGGAGAAAATTTCCACCCCCACGCCCACGCTGCGAGCGGCAAAATAGTGGCCGAATTCATGCACGAATACCAGTACACTCAGCACCAGAATAAACACTAAAAATGTGAACAAAAGCTCCCCGCCGGGTAAGCTCATCATTAATTCACTGAGAAAGGGCATAATATCAAATTCCATGGTACCTACTATTGTAATACGTGATTAAGCGGTTTTCACCTCCCCAAAACGCCGTTCCCGGGAAAAATATTCCTCCAGCGCCTGAGACAGATCGGCCTCGGTAAAATCAGGCCACATAATTTCCATAAATACAAGCTCTGTATACGCCAATTGCCACAACATAAAGTTGCTCAGGCGCATTTCCCCGCCGGTACGAATAAACAAATCCGGATCGGGAATACGTACCGAATCCAGATATCCGGCGAAAAACGGCTCATCCATTTCCCCCAGAATACGCACGCCGGATTCAATCTCCTGCGCGTAATACTGAGCGGCGCGGACAATTTCATCCCGCCCGGAATAATTCACCGCGAAGGCCACTGTCAGGCCGGTATTGTCCGCGGTTTCTTCTTCCGCTTTTATCATGGTGCGCAAAATTTTAGGGTCCAGCTTGCTGCCCGGGCCACGGTCGCCCATAAAGCGCAAACGGATGTTTTTCTTCTTTGCTGTGACCAATTCTTTGGTGATATAAGTCAAAAGCAAGTCCATCAAAGCGTCAATTTCTTTGCTGGGCCGTTTCCAGTTTTCCACACTAAAGGCATACAGCGTCAGGTAAGGTATTTGCAGTTCCTGGCAGGCCTCAATGGTGCGTTTAACCGCGCCAACGCCTTCACGATGACCTTCCAGACGACTTTTGCCGCGCATTTCCGCCCAGCGGCCATTACCATCCATGATAATCGCCACATGTTGGGGAAGTCGTGAATCGCCGGGAGTTATCGTCATAAAGTTACTTCAACTGCCTTAAACCTTAAAAATTTAAACCTGCAGAATGTCCTGTTCTTTTTTGTCCAGAAGGGAGTCCACTTCTTTGGTGACCGTATCGGTCAGCTTTTGGATGTCATCGCTCATACGGTGGGCCTCATCTTCAGAAATGTCACCGTCTTTTTGCAGTTTCTTCACTTCATCCATACCGTCACGGCGCACGTTGCGCACCGCCACGCGGGAATCTTCAGCGTATTTACGCGCCACTTTAATCAATTCTTTACGGCGCTCTTCATTGAGTTCCGGCATAGGGACACGAATTACATTGCCGTCCGATGACGGGTTCAGGCCCAAACCAGCCTCACGAATGGCTTTTTCCGCGGCATCCACCAGGCCTTTGTCCCACACCTGTACGCTCAAAGTGCGTGGGTCGGTAACGTTGACCGTCCCCACTTGGTTCAGCGGCATGCGGGAGCCGTACGCTTCTACCGTAACAGCGCTGAGCAAGTCAGTACTCGCGCGCCCGGTGCGCAGACCGTTAAACTCGGTTTTAAGGGCGCTGACCGCCCCGTCCATTCTTTTTTTAAGCTCATTCATTTCCATGAATATCTACCTTTTTATTTAGGTTGATTAAGATAACAACAAAACACCTTAAGCCGCAACCAGCGTGTGCTTGGCCTTGCCTTGAATCGCTTTAAGCAGGCTGCCTTCTTCTTCAACCGAGCACACCATCAGCGGCATATTGTTTTCACGGCACAGGGCAATGGCCGCGCCGTCCATAACTTTAAGGTCATCGACCAACACATCATGGTACGACACCCGCTCCAAATGCTTGGCGGCCGGGTCTTTGAATGGGTCCGCGGTATAAACCCCGTCCACTTTGGTGGCTTTTACCAGCAGGTTGGCGCCCATTTCAATGGCGCGCAACGCGCCGGCGCTGTCGGTACTGAAGTACGGGTTACCGGTACCGCCGGCAAAAATAACGATGCGGCCTTTTTCAATATGGCGCAGCGCGCGGCGGCGGATGTAAGGTTCAGCGACGTTTTCCACAGGAAGAGCACTCATCACACGGGTAATCATCCCCTTTTGTTCCAAAGCGCTTTGCATGGCCAGGGCGTTAATCACTGTGGCGAGCATGCCCATGTAGTGGGCCTGACATTCTTCAAATCCCGCGGCGGCGGCTTCCCGCCCGCGGATGATATTGCCCGCGCCAAACACAAGGCCGACTTCAATGCCGGCCTTATGTACAGCGATAATTTCATCAGCAAAACGGTTGATTTCCTTCACGTCCAAAATTTGCGGGTCGTGCGGGTCACGTTCAGAGCCCAAACGCTCACCTGAGAGTTTAATCAGGACGCGCTTATACGGAATATCCACCATGGTTTTGCCTTATTTTGTTTTTATCGTAAAACCGGGGTTAGCTGGCCACAGCGGCCGCCACCTCAGCGGCGAAGTCCTCTTCTTTGCGCTCGATACCTTCACCCAGCTGGAAGCGGACATAACCGGCCAGTTTGGCGTCAGAACCAGCGCCAGAGATGACCTGACCAACTTTGCGGTCGGTATCCATAATAAACGCCTGATCCACCAAACATACTTCTTCAAAGAACTTGTTCATGCGGCCTTCAACAATTTTCTCGATGATGTTTTCAGGCTTGCCGGACTGTTTGGCCTGGTCGCTGTACACGGCTTTTTCACGCTCAATCGCCGCGGCGTCAACCGAGTTGCGGTCCGGGTATTGCGGGTTGGACGCCGCCACGTGCATTGCCACTTGGCGCGCGGTTTCAGACAGTTCATCACTGCTGTCGGAAGACTCAATACCCACCAGAACGCCAATTTTACCGTTCATGTGGATGTAGGCTTGCACGGCGCCGCTGTCCACGCTCAAGGTGGAGGCACGACGCAGGGACATGTTTTCACCGATGGTGGCAATCAACGTGGTCAGTTGTTCGCCAACGGTGCCGCCTTCGGGCCAGTCCATAGCGGACAGCTTCTCAATGTCGGTCTCACCGGTTTCCAGAACCAGTTGGGACAGCTTTTTAACAAAGTCGGTAAATTTTTCGTTTTTGGCGACAAAGTCGGTTTCAGCGTTGACTTCTACCATAGCGCCCTTGGTGCCTTCAGCTGTGGCCCACACCATGCCTTCTGCCGCCGTACGGGCAGATTTTTTAGCGGCTTTGGCCACACCTTTTTTACGCAGCCAGTCAATTGAGGCTTCAAAATCGCCATTGTTTTCCTGCAGCGCTTTTTTGGCATCCATCATGCCGGCGCCGGTTTTCTCGCGTAGTTCTTTCACCATAGAAGCTGTAATTTGCATCGGTTGTAAGTCCCTTTTAAATCTTTAACTCATTAGCCAGCGCCCTATACATCAATAAACAGGCTTTTTACGCTGGTTTGTCTTAATGTCTTGTGAAGCACGTTTGTTATGCTTTGTCCATTGTGGGCTTAAACATAACTCATTTCACGCTTTTTTCAACCGTTTTCCACGCAAATTGCTACAAAATAAACAAAAAAAAACGCCGCGGCTGGGAGCCGCGGCGGTCGTTTGGCCAAAAAACAAGGTTATCCCTGTCCGAAGTTACAGGTGATAATTTTCCCCTGCCGGTTGGCAACGGCGTTTCTGACCACGGCTTCCCGGTCACCGTTTTGCACCTTCATGTGCTCGGTGAGCTTGCGGAAATAGTCGTAAATCAGCGCGTTGGAGATGGACATTTCCACGATGGTGGCCATGTGGAACGTCTCAAACGGGGTATTGCCCGCCGCACGGTTGCTGAAGGTCGCGGCAATGCATTCTTCGATGATTTCCGCATCCGTCAGGTCGGCGTAACGGCTCCACACGCACTCGATCAAATCCAGAAGAAGATCGTTGCTACGGAAGTCGTCCATGACGACGGCGTGCATCTCTTCATCCTGCGGCTGAATAACCGCCCTGGCCAGACCATCCGCGCTGTAATGCGCGATGGCCCGCAAGCTGGAGAAGAGATATTCACCCGGCAGAACAGGCTCATTGACCAGCGGCGCGCCGCTGGTGGCCAGATAAAAACCGTGGGTCAGATACACCAGGTATTGGAGCTTTTCGTGGGTCAGTTCCACCTTTTTGCGCTTGGCGATGGTGATGAACTGGTTGGCCACGACGTAAGTGGGAAGAGGGTAGTGTTTCTCGCTCATAATAAAACCTCTTGCGAAGAGAAAGAATGAAAACGTGAGTCAAGGGTCACATGCAAGTATATTAACTGCATACCATTTGTGCAACCCTTTGCGCGCTTAAGGGGGCCAAATAAAAACCTATTTTATAATGTCCGGCGCTTAAATATATGTTTTTATGGCCTTCTACCGGGCCAATGTACGGCCGCCCTTTGGGCCCCTTGGGGCGCAAGCCCGCCCATGTGCGCATAATTTTAGCCCCTGCCAGCGCCGGAGCGACTTTTTTGGCCTCAGCGAGTAAGTGCTCAATATCAGCTTTAACAGGTTCATCGTCCCACACCCCCGGCTCGGTGGTGGCGCCGATGACCACATGGTTATTGGGCCGGGGTGTTAAGTGCAAATGCTTGGAAAATTTAACCGTCCGACTGACAATGGGCCCGGCGGCGGCCACCTCCAGCGCTTGGCCGCGAACCGGTTTTATGGGGAAGGTCATGCCTAATTTTTTGGCTAAGTCAGTGCTGTGCAGGCCGCCGGCAATCACCACAGTACCAGCGGAGAGGACATCGTTTTGCGTATGCACCACCGGCCCGTCCTGAATATTGATGACGGGTGTATGTTCCTGAATGACCACCCCTGCCCTTTGGCAACTGATTTTTAAAGCGTCAATAACTTTGACCGGGTCAATCTGGTGGCTGGTGGGGTCAAAAATAATTTCGTCCGCTGCGCTGAAATCAATTTGCGGCTCCAGGTCGGCGGCCTGTTGCCGACTAATGCGCTCCAGCCAGCAATGTTCAAGGGCGAACTCCCGTACGTAAGCTTGTATCTGCGCCTCCCCTACGGGCACATGAATATGGCCTTTAATGGCATGACCGGTATGAATGCCGGATAATTCTTCAAGTGTCTGGATAAAGTCACCATACATATTTAAACTTTGGCGAATGCTTTGGGAAAGCTCCCCGTCACGGGTCGGCAACGGGGTAAGCAGCGTACCCAACGCTTTGGTGGAGCACCCGGCCCCGCAGGTTTTGGCCTCCAACAAAGTAACCGACTGCCCGCGCGTTTGCAGCTCCAAAGCGGTGGCCAGCCCAATCACGCCGCCACCAATCACAATAGTACCCGCTGTTTTTCCCATAGCCCCTATCATATACAAAAAAGGCCCCCATGCGGAGGCCTTTCTTATAAAACCAATGCGGTTTTAGTTCACGGACGCGCTTTTGCTCTCCGCGGTTTTTGAGCTTGAACTCGCCACAGCGGCTGATTTATCTGCTGTGTCTTTTTCAGACTTTTTTGCGGCTTTGGCCTTTGCTTCGCCAGCCTTTTCAGCCACATCCTTGTCTTTAGACTCTTCTTCTTTCTCAGCTGCCGCGGCCGCTTTTGGTGACAGTTTCACCACGGTTTCGCGCTTGCCTTTACCGCGGGCCGTACCTACAGAGCGGCTTTCAGCTGTTGCCACCTGGGCGGAAATACCGTCCAGAATAGCGTCAGATACCAGACGGGTGTACAGCTTTAAAGAGCGGGTTGAATCATCGTTACCGGGGATGATGTAGTCCACGGCCTCTGGGTCTACGTTGGTGTCCACAATACCAATCACCGGAATACCCAGTTGGCGGGCTTCGGCAATGGCGTTGGTTTCACGCTTGGCGTCCAGCACGAACATAATGTCCGGCAGGCCGCCCATGTCTTTAATACCGCCCAGATTGTACTGCAGTTTGGTGAATTCACGCTGCAGCATCAGGCGTTCTTTTTTGGTGCGCTGTTCCAGCAGGTTGACCTTTGGCTCTTCGCCTTCTTTGGTTTCACCTTCAGCGGCGGCGAACATGGTTTCCAGCTCTTTCAAACGGCGAATAGAGTTGGAAATGGTCTTCCAGTTGGTTAACGTGCCGCCCAGCCAGCGGTGGTTCACGTAATACATGCCGGAACGCTCAGCGGCTTCCGCCACAATGTCCTGCGCTTGCGGCTTGGTGCCCACAAACAAAACACGTCCGCCGTTGGATACGGTGCGGTTCACCAAAGCTAAAGATTGGTACAGCAAAGGTACGGTTTTGGTCAGGTCAATAATGTGAATACCATTGCGGGAGCCAAAAATGTACTCGCGCATTTTAGGGTTCCAGCGGTGGGTGCGGTGGCCAAAGTGCACACCGGCTTCCAATAGTTCAGAAATCGTAAATTTAGGCAATGCCATCGTCATATATCTCCATTTCCGGTTTAAACTTCCATACGCTTTTACAAGGGGCCATACACTCAATTTTGTCCGCCCCACCGGTGGTTTTACTAATGCCGTTGCGGCACGTTCGACCAAACGTATGTGACAAATTAAGGGCCGAATGTACCACAAAACCTTTAAAAGACAAGTCTAAATTACCTCTAAGGCATAAAAAAAGCCGCCCACAGAGGGCGGCGGACGAAAAAAAGAGGTTAATACCGTTGGTATTGGGCAATTGTTGCCGGGTCCACACCAAGGCGGCTTTTGGAGTTATCCGGTCCTTCCGGCGTATAAATACACAGCCGAATGCCAAGGCGGCGCGCCAGATGGAAGAGCGTTTTGGCATTTTCGCGGCAGTCCTCGTATTCTGACTCCGGCAGTTTGGACAGCAGGTTGGGGTCAAACGGCGGGCGCGGGTTGGCCCGGTAAAAGGCTTCCAGCTGTTCCAGCGATTCAACCGGCTTAACCCATACACCGCGACGGTTGCCCTGAATGCGCCAGCGCTCCACATCGTCATCACATTTCTCAAGGCCGCGGTCATCGGGGTGGGCTCCCAAAAAAGGCACACCTTCTTTGTCCACCCTTATGTATATATAAAGGGTGATGCCCGTCTGTTGAACTGAGGCCATAAGGTTAGCCGGGGAGCTGAAATCCAGACCTTCGTACACGCTGGAAAAGACCAGCTCTTTTGCCAGATCAAAGCCGTTTTTAAACAGATTTTCCAGCTGCAAAGGCTCAGTTACTTCGGTTACAAGGTAGAGAATACGCCGTTTAGCGTCGTAATATTTGGATGCGTTCATACGTCACCTGTCAAACGGAAAAGAAAGGTTTTAAAGTGACGTCATGCTAGCGTAACTAAACAGGTGAAAACAAGTGTTTTTGATTTTTAATCGACGTTATAGGCCGTGGTCCATAAGTCAATTTGCTGGTCTGGGGAAAAAGCGCCGCCGGCGTCCAGGCCGATGTCTTTGGCTTTGACGGATATTTTAGTGGCGTTTTTATAGCGGTCCACCACCTCTACCCGTATGCCGGGGGTTGTGGTGATGCATCCACCGCGCAACATGGATTGGATGCGTTTGGTTTTGCCCGCCTTCTCTGCCAGTTTAATACGCACCAGCTGCCCCAGCTCCACACAGGCAAACTCCACGCCCGCGGTTTCATGCTTTTTGGGGTACGCAGGCTGGGCCATGCCCATTTGCACAATGGCTAATAAAGCGGAAAAAAAGGCGAACACAAACAAAAAGAAGTATCTTCGCACAATCCATTCAACTCCAATTTGTTTATCGCCCATAAAGACCTCCTTTTTATGGGAGCAGTATAAAATAAAAAATTGACATTGGCACCCCTTGCGGTGATATTGTACACAATATCAATGTTTTCCCCCTCCTGACACTTCAGATACTTAAAACGGCCGACCTCCTTTTTTTGTGCTTTTGGACTGATTAGGGGTTGACGGGGCGGTTTTTGGGCTTACAATCGCAACAAGGACTAAATTGGTACGATATAGACCATACAAACTATAAGGGTTTTTGTTTAGATATGATGCGGATGTCCAAAATGGCTGACTATGCCACACTGGTGATGGCCCACATTGGCCGCCACAGCGGGCAGGTGCATTCAGCCCAGCAACTGGCGGATGATTTGGGCCTGGGGGCGGCGACCGTCAGCAAGGTCTTGAAAAAACTTTCCGCCGCTGAGCTGGTCCAGGCCACCCGCGGTACACGCGGCGGGTACGCTTTGGCCATGCCGGTTTCGTCCATCAATATGCGTATGGTGGTGGAAGCCATTGACGGCCCGGTGCGGGTTTCGCACCTTTTGGACAATGCCCCCACCAGCATGACGCGCCTGAATATGCTTAAACTGAACAACAAAGTGATGGAAGCGCTGGAGAACATCGCCCTGGCGGATATCATTTGCCCGGCCACCACGGCCCATTTTCAACCCACAGCATGGGAGAGTTTAAAACATGCCGGTTAGCCAACAGACCAAACAGCAGATTGACGCCGTCGGCGCGTACAAATACGGCTTTGTCAGCGATGTGGAATCAGAGCTGGCGCCCGTGGGGCTGGATGAAGACACCGTCCGCTTTATTTCCGCCAAAAAAGATGAGCCGCAATGGATGCTGGACTGGCGCCTGAAGGCCTTTCGCATTTTCCAGAATATGGAAGAACCGGAGTGGGCCAATCTAGACTACCCCAAGCCGGATTTACAGTCTTTGCATTACTACGCCGCGCCGAAAAATCAGGACGACGGCCCGCAAACGCTGGACGATGTAGACCCGGAACTGCTGCGCACCTACGAAAAGCTGGGCATTCCGCTGCATGAACAGGAAGTACTGGCCGGGGTAAAAGAACGCCGGGTCGCTGTAGACGCGGTGTTTGACAGTGTATCGGTCGCCACCACGTTTAAGGAAGAACTTAAAAAACACGGCGTGATTTTTTGCTCCATTTCAGAAGCGATTAAACACCACCCGGAACTGGTGAAAGAGTATCTGGGCTCAGTCGTTCCACAGGGGGACAACTACTACGCTGCCCTCAACAGCGCGGTGTTTTCTGACGGATCGTTTGTGTATATTCCCAAAGGGGTGGAATGCCCCATGGAGCTGTCCACCTACTTCCGCATCAATGCCCAGAACACCGGCCAGTTTGAACGCACCCTTATTATTGCCGAAGATGACAGCTATGTAAGTTATCTGGAAGGCTGTACCGCCCCCCAGCGGGATGAAAATCAACTACATGCCGCAGTGGTGGAACTGGTCGCCAAAAACCGCGCGGAAATTAAATATTCCACCGTGCAAAACTGGTACCCCGGCGACAAAGACGGCAAAGGCGGCATTTTTAACTTTGTCACCAAGCGTGGCATGTGCCAGGGTGTAAAAAGCAAAATAAGCTGGACCCAGGTGGAAACCGGCAGCGCGGTGACATGGAAGTACCCCAGCTGTATTTTAAAAGGTGACGGCTCAGTGGGCGAATTTTACTCGGTCGCCCTCACCCGTATGAAGCAACAGGCCGACACCGGCACCAAGATGATTCACATCGGTAAAAACACCAGCAGTGTGATTATCTCCAAGGGCATCAGTGCCGACACCAGCCAGAACACCTACCGCGGGTTGGTACGGGTGATGAACGGTGCCGAAGGCGCGCGTAACTTCACCCAGTGTGATTCCCTGCTTATCGGTAACAAATGCGGGGCCCACACGGTGCCGTATGTAGAGGTGAAAAACAACAGCGCCAATATTGAACACGAAGCCACCACCAGCAAAATTTCCGACGACCAGATGTTCTATTGCCGCCAGCGCGGTATGAGCGAGGAAGACGCGGTGGCCATGATCGTCAATGGCTTTGCCAAAGAAGTATTGCAACAACTGCCCATGGAGTTCGCCGTAGAGGCGCAACAACTGTTGGGCATCAGTTTAGAAGGAAGTGTAGGGTAAAATAGCATGATCAAAATTA
>MDTD01123348.1_pt1 | contig 58788 bp, 46 predicted proteins | sample 811221 | NCBI WGS metagenome assembly MDTD01 (sample SAMN05326646, study PRJNA326480) | marine metagenome | isolation source: seawater | place: Pacific Ocean: South West | collected 2011
AAGGGGATTGTCTGGTGGAATAAGGGGAGTTTGCGGAGACACAAGTGCAACATCCACCGGATCAAATATCTAGAATCCCTCGCATCTACCGTGTTTTTCAATCAATCAAAAACGATCTCTTTGGTCCAGCCATAGGGATCTTCTTTGACGCCGAATTGGATGTCTGTGAGCGCTTTGTAGAGTTTGGTGCAGTGTGGTCCTGGTTGTCCATCTGCGAGATAGGTGATGGTCTCCTGTCCCCAAGTGATGCTCTCAACTGGTGTGATGACTGCGGCTGTTCCACAAGCGCCTGTCTCGACAAACTGGAACAACTCATCGACATGGACAGGGCGTTGTTCGATGGTGTAGCCGAGGTCTTTGGCGAGTGTCCGCAAGGAGTCGTTGGTGATCGATTTGAGGATCGACTCAGATTGTGGGGTGACATATTTGTTGTCTTTGGTGATGCCAAAGAAGTTTGCGGCCCCAAGTTCATCGATGTATGACTTGGTCGCGTCGAGGTAGAGGGCTTCACCGTATCCATTGCTGCGTGCTTTGACGGTGGCTCTCATCCCTGCGGCGTAGTTTCCACCTGCCTTGGCTGTGCCGACACCACCGGGAGCTGCGCGGACGAGTTGGTCTTCAACGATGAGCTTGGTGGGGGTGAAGCCATTTTTGAAGTAGGGGCCAACAGGTGTGGCGAGGACGAGGAAGAGATATTCATCAGCAGGGGCGACACCAATACGTGCACCTGTACCAAGCAGAAGTGGGCGGATGTAAAGTGCTGCGCCTGTGCCGTAAGGAGGGATGAAGCGACGATTGGCCTTGACGACCCGCTCGACGGCTTCGACGAAGATTTCGACGGAAGGGGCCTGCATACTCAGTTGTCGGGCTGAGTGCTGCATTCTACGCGCATTGTCCTCTACTCGGAAGGACAATGTCCTACCATCTTGTGTCTCGTAGATCTTGAGGCCTTCAAAAGCAGCCTGTCCGTAGTGCAAACAGGACGCCGCGATATGAAGTGGCAGTTGTTCAGAGTCGGTCTCGATCCCTTGGTCCCATTCGCCATTTCTCCATGTATACCGCACATTCATATCTGTCTTTTGGTATCCAAAGGGCAGTGATGCGTAGTCCAATTGAGCTTTATCCATGGTTCCTCCTGGCAAAAGAATGTTGACGAAAGATATTCTTTTCAGACCTCTGTGTCGTTGTGAGGGGAGGAATGAAAGATGAACATCTTGACTTTTTCCTGTATTGTCCTATGACAATAAGGATGACAATGTTGTCATTTGACTATTATAGAGCATAAAGATGAACAGTAAAGTAGGACAATCCATTTTCATTGTCAGCTTTGGACGTGGAGAGGATTGTCAGGTGACAATCGACAAGGCGCAAAAAGAGCAACATCCTCTATATATGCAGATCGCCGATGGGGTTGTGCGGTTAATCCGGGACGGTCAACTTCCGGATGGTGCGCGTTTACCTACTGTTCGAGAACTTTCACAAGGCTTCGCTGTGACGCGTGTGACGGTCCAAAACGCGTACAATGAGTTGAAGACCAACGGCTGGGCTGACGCGACCATTGGGCGCGGGACATTTGTCACCTTTGCGCAGCCTGTCCACTCTGAGACGATAGAGATCGCGGTCAACAAAATGACCCCTGACAGGGTGATGGCCGATCTGAGCGTGATCAAAGAGAAAGAGGACATCATCTCCCTCGCGATGGGTGAACCCGATCGAGCATTGCTCCCTGCCAAGGCTTTCATGAAGACCCTTCGACAGCTCGAAGCTGACGCCAATGTGCTCTTCTCCTACGGCCCATATCAGGGGGATCCACAGCTCAGGCAGATGCTCGCGAGCTTGCTACGAGAACGTGGTGTGCGCGCATCTGCCGAGGAGTTCATCATCACAACAGGTGTCACACAAGGCCTCTCACTGAGTGTGAGCGCGCTATGTGATGTCGGCGATCGTGTGCTCGTCGAGCAACCTACATATCTTGGATTTCTCAACCTGTTGAAGACATATCAACTCCAACCACTTGGTGTTCCAATGTTGGAAGATGGTCCTTGTGTTGAGACGATCGAGCGATTTATGCGAGAAGAGCGACCACGTGCCTATTATACAGTACCACAGTTCCATAACCCGACAGGCTCCTGTATGTCACTGGAAAAGAGAAAGAAAATACTCGCTCTCGCCAAGCAGTACGACGTGACGATCATCGAGGACGATGTCTACGGGCAGCTTCACTATGGTGAGGGGGTGATCCAGCCTATGAAGGCGCTCGATACAGACGATATCGTCGTCTACCTGGGTTCATTCTCGAAGATGTTATTTCCAGGCGTACGTGTCGGGTTTATGATCCCACCAACATCGTTTAAAGAACGCTTGATGTCCTTTGTGCGTGCGAGGGAGTTGTGTGGATCGCCTTTTGTACAGAGAGGACTCGCGGAGTTCATGAGGAGTGGGGCCTTGCACAAACATCTCTCCCATATTCTGCCTATATACAAGGAACGTTGTGACGCGATGTTAGCTGCCTTAGGTGAGTCGATGCCCAAAGAGGTCGCGTGGACAAGGCCCGAAGGAGGGTATTGTTGCTGGGTCACGCTGCCTGAAGAGATCGAATTTGGTGAGCTGTATCGTGAGACTCTACGTAAGGGCGTTGCGTTTACACCGGGCGTTGTCTTCTTTCAGGAGACCTCAAGTACACGTCACCTGCGTCTGTGCTTTTGCACCCAAACCCCACAGTCCATTCACAAAGCGATCCGCATCCTTGGCGATGTCGTCCGCAGACTTTTACGCCGACCTTCCAAACAGAGCCTCCACATGGAGCTGCAGCAACCTGTCGTGTGATGTCGCTGTGTATCCATACAAAAATGAGGACATCCTCGCAAAAATGAATAGAATGGCTCTTAAAAAAGTCGAAGTGGGCAAAAAGCCCGTGTACCAAGAACAGGAGTTTGTTGTATGAAGTTCCATCATCTTCTCAGCGGGGCTTGCCTTCGGGCGGGGTGTCGCGTTTCTCTCTTTGTGCTCACGTTGTGTGTCGGCTTGTGGGGGATTTCCTCCGTAGATGCCGCGACAAAGTGTCAGGACGCACCCAAAGGTATGGTCTGTGTGAATGGTGGCAGTGTCACCCTCGGCAGTGACAAAGGTGCACGGAACGAGCGTGCTGCACACAGTGCCAACGTCGAGACATTTTATCTCGATCGTACTGAGGTGAGCGCGAAAGAATACGCTGCCTGTATCAAAGCCGGCCATTGTTACGATTTGTACAAAGTGACGATTCCAGCTTCAGCGCGACGTGGTGCCCGAGCTGTCACACACGTTAACTGGTTTGAAGCGGCTTCCTACTGTCGTTGGCGTGGCAAGAGATTGCCTACAGAGGCTGAGTGGGAGTACGCAGCACGTGGGATCAACAAGGCCGATTACGGATGGGGACCTGAGAAACCCACCTGTAAGCTCGCACATTATCGGGGCTGTCGTCCTCGTCGACCACAAGCCACAGACAAAGGCAACCCCGCTGGTTTTGGTTTGTTCCACATGGCAGGCAACGTCTCTGAGTGGGTACAAGATTGGTACGCGCCTTGTTATAGCGGTTGCAAAAAAGCTTGCGGTGCTGGCTGTAAAGGAGCATCTCCCAAAGGTCCATGTAAAGGCAAAACAGACTGCCCCACAAGACGTATGAAGGTCGCCAAGGGTGGTGCTTGGAATCTTCGACGTGTTGCGCTGAAAGCCTCGACACGCAAAGGCTGGCCGTTGTCCTATCGCAGCGCCTCCATTGGGTTTCGTTGTGCATCTTCAACGCCGACGCTCACGCCTCCTGGAGACAAACCACTCCAACTCAACAAACGTCCCGCGCCCAAAGCCCCTACCAAACCCCTCTCTGCCGAACAATTAAAGATCTTCAAAGGATTTCCTGTTGACGATCTCAAGCTCAAAAAACTTTGCCCCACCAAGTATCGTTCAGGCTCCAACTGTCGCGATCCTGCGCACTACGTTAAATCCAACGAGAAGCGCCTGAAACTCTTTCGACCCTACCTGCTCAATGTCGGTGGCGGATACATCGGGATTGGTGCCGATCAAAACTACAACTTCATCGCATGGGCGCGCTCCAAGATCGTGTGGTTGATGGATTACGACATGGTGATCTATTGGATTCACAAGATGCACCGTGGCCTGATCCTCAACGCTGCCAACAACAAAGAGTACCTCGCGTTTTGGGACAAAAAGAACAAAAAGCGCGCGATCGCCATTCTGCAAAAAGTCTACGATGGTGACAAAGACAAGAAGATGATCCTTCGAGCATATCGACGTTATATTGGTGTCCTCGGGCGGTACTTCCGCATGGAGTGGAACCACAAAGACAAGGCCGCGCGTGATCACTGGTTGGTCAACGATGACAATTACCAACATATGCGAAAGCTTTATCAGCTCAACCGTATCCACGCGATCCCTGGTGATTTGCTTAAAAAGAACAGCTTGCTCGGTGCGACAAAGGCTGCTAAGAAGCTCGGTGTGACCGTTCGCGCGTTCTACTTTTCCAACGCCGAAGAGTACTGGAATTATCCCAAAACATTCCGTGAGGCGATGAAGATCGTGCCGATGGACAAACGGACTGTTGTTGTCCGGACGTTGTCTTCTCGCCGTTGGATGACCAAACGCCACAGTTATTTCCACTACAGTGTGCAGGGTGGGTTGTCGTTTAAAAAGATGTTGCAAGCACGCATCTACAAGGGGTACTTTGGATTCCAGTACCCCAGCGTGCGACAGATGATGGAACGCCATCGGGTCAATACACCCTACGGCGGATTTACAACCATCGGGCTCCCCACACGTTAAGTCTTCCTTACATGACGTCTCGATGTTGACCTTGTGAGGAAGGTATTTGGTTTCTTTGCAATGGTCTCATCGAGGACGAGATATGTGTTATTCGGTAGCTTCCGTCCAGCCTCCCCAATTGCCGTCTGTTTATCCTATCGCACAAGCCGCGTTTCCCGACTGGTCGTTTAAGGCATTCTCCGAAGAGGCGCAGCGACCGCGTTATACCATGCGTATGGCGATGCGTTGCGTGTCTGGTGAACGCGAAGTCTTAGGCTTTAGTCTGCTTTGGTCTGCGCCTGACGAGGTACATATTCTCAACATCGCGAGTGCGCCTGTCTGGAGACGCAAGGGGATCGGGCAAGTGCTGCTCGAAGACGCGCTATCTCTCGCTCGAAGAGAGGGGGCGCTGCAGATGATTTTGGAAGTAAGAGCTTCCAATACGCCCGCGATCGCGCTATATACAAAGGCTGGTTTTTTGGAGATTGGTCGACGTAAGCGCTATTACCGGGCGCCCGTTGAAGATGCCATTGTGTTTGCGAGGGAGATCGAACATGTTGGTCAAGTGGTCGAAAGATAGCCTGATCTTAAACACATATCGGATCGTCGACACCCTCGCTGAAGGGGGAATGGCGGAGCTGTATGTCGCCGAAAATGTCCAGCCTGCCCATGTCTCTGTCGCGGACACCTTGATGCTCCCTCAAGTGATGGATAACCCTCATCAAATCGCTCCCGCTTCCCTCGTCGTCTTGAAGACCATTCGTTCGTTGTTCGCTTTTGATCAGGAGCTGATCCGGATGTTCCAGGACGAGATCGCTCTGATGAAGCAGATCAAGCACCCGCATATTGTACGCTGGCTCGATGCAGGAGAACATGACGGTCGCTCTGTGCTTGTGTTGGAGTACGTTCAGGGGTACGACCTCGCGCGGTGTATGGAGAGCTTTCGTCTCGAAGGTCGCTCTCTACCGCTACATTGGCGAATACACATCATGCGCCAGATCCTCGAAGCGCTACACTTTATCCACACGATGAGCCAACCAGGTGGCCAACCTCTACAGCTCGTCCATCGCGACGTCTCTCCACCCAACATCCTCGTTGGGATTCATGGACGCGCCAAGCTCGCAGATTTTGGTATCGCGTTCCATCAGATGATGAGTCGTGAGTCCTCCGGCGAAGATATCCGTGGAAAATTCTCCTACGTTGCGCCTGAGATGTTGGCAGGTCGCAAGGTCGATCAACGTGCCGATCTCTTCTCTTGGGGTTGCGTCTTGTGGGAGTTATGTGCCAATCAGCGGCTGTTTTGGGGGGAGACTCCCGAGGAGATCCTCAAGCAGGTGAATGACAAAGAGATCCCACCTGTTCGCACATTTGATCCTGACTTCCCTGCCGCGCTCGACGACCTCCTGCAATGTGTCTTGCAACGTGAGCCGGAAAAGCGGTATACCAACGCTGCCCAGTTGCACAGCGCGCTATCACAAGCCTACCCGATGCATTCATGGCGCGCTGATGCGAAAGAATTGCGCAACGTTTTGCAGGGATTTTCGTCTTTACAGTTGCCAGCTTTTTTTCGGGAAGTGTCACCTTCCCCTGTCTCCAACGCCACAAAGGCTACCCATGAATAAGCCCACCCATTGGGTTGATACACCAGATGCACTCGCGTCCATGTTTGAGCAGTTATGTCGCACGGGGATCCTCGCAGTCGATACAGAGTCGGACAGCTTCCATGCGTATCGTCCGGGGGTTTGCTTACTACAATTTGCGACGAGGCGGGACATTTTCCTTCTCGATGTGTTGGCATTTGACAAAGCGGAGCTGGCACCGCTCAAGACCATCATGGAAGATCGTAGTATCCTCAAATTGCTCCACGCTGCTGACAATGACTTGCATTACCTACAGCTCGATCTCGGGATCTTTACAAAGAATTTGTTCGACACCTTCCTTGCTGCGCGCTTTTTGGATCTACCCAAGCGCGGTCTTGGGCCACTCCTCGACGAACGCTTTGGCGTACAAACCTCGAAGAAGTACCAGCGCCTGAATTGGCGGATGCGTCCCATCCCCGAAGGCGCACTTGTGTATGCCGCGATGGACGTGCGCTTCCTTATCGAGCTATACGAGCAACTCTCCGCTGAACTCGCAGAGGCTGGTTGGCTCGATGCTGTCGAGCAAGAGTCATTGCTGATGCTCGAAAAAAATTACACACTCAAGCCGTTCGATGAAGAGGGGTTTTGGAAAATACAGGGCGCAAAAGGCCTCTCTGGACGCAAATTGAGTGTACTCAAATCCCTTTACTTGTGGCGTCATACTCGCTGCTTGGAGACCAATATCGCGGCTGTGTTTATCCTGCCTGATCACGCTCTCCTTCGACTCGCGCAGCGAACACCACGCTCTATCAAACAAATTGAACGTTTACTCTCCATCGATCCTCGTAAGTTTCGGATGATGGGAGAGGGATTGTTACAGGCGATCCAGGATGGACTCAACACGCCACCTCCACAGCGCGTGTTAAAGCGAAGAAACAAACCATACCGTCGGCCTGTTGATAGCGAACTGTTCGATGTGCTGCGTGCGTGGCGCCTCGACACTGCACAAAAAGATGAACTTGAGCCAGGTTTGCTGGCTCCTAACTCTCTACTACAGGAACTCGCGCGCACACCACCGGCAGATATGGTTGCGCTTGCACAGATCGATGGACTGCTCAAGTGGCGTCTGTCGAGATACGGTGATGACCTACTCGATATTCTGCGAAAGTATCAAGAACAAAAAGAGATTGTCTCCGACGAAGATTGATGTTTTCAGCAGATGTGCTCTTGACAAAAGCGGCTTTTTGTTTTGAAGTAAGGAAAAAGCACCCACGGAGGATAGACAGTGGCCACGTTAGAACGAATTTTATTTGTCGAAGATGATCTTGATATTCAAGAAATTGCCCGACTCGCGCTGCAAATGGTTGGTGGTTTTGATGTCTCGCTCATGTCTTCGGGCGAAGAGGCTCTTGAAAAAGCCAAAGATCTCAACCCCCAATTGATCCTGCTCGATGTCATGATGCCCGGGATGGATGGACCAAGCACACTCCGTGAGTTGCGAAAAATGCCTGAATTTACCAATATCCCCGTCATCTTCATGACCGCTAGAGTGCAACCTCACGAGGTCGCTGAGTATAAAGAACTCGGTGCACTCGATGTTATCTCAAAGCCTTTCGACCCCATGACCCTCTCCAATACCATCCTCTCGATTTGGGAACAACACCAAGGCTCCTGACACACTTCTCTTGACTCCTCCCTGAACGTCCTTCTTTTTCGCTGAACTCCATCATCAAACTTACAGTTGCGCCGTTTTTTCATCAAGAACGCCTGACAACCTGAGGTGTCCGCGCGCTTCTTTTGAATGAGGTGAGAATTTTTCTCATATGTCCGCGTGGTTTCTCTTTTTTATCCGGTGAGTGTGGCTTAAAGTGCTCAAAAAAGAAAGGGTTCATGGGACTTGCTTTCTGTGATCTCTTTCAGTAGTGTGGAGAAACAACAAAGTCATCAGGATGGGAGGTTCGTTTGGTGTGAGTCAGCTGATTTTATTGCTTGAAGATGATCTTGCGCTTCGAGATCAAATTGCCACCACACTGACCCAACGTAACTTCGACGTGATCCACGTCGCAAGGGCGACGCAGGCATTTGATATCCTCAAACGCACGGCCGTTGACCTCATCGTTTTGGATAGTCTGCTCTCCGATATGAATGGGATTGATTTTATCGCGCAGTTGCGATTTGAAGGGGTGATCACACCGATCTTGTTTATGTCCGCGTTTCCGACATTGCTCGAAGACAACCGCACACTCAAAATGCTCACACATGAGCTCGGTGTGTCGAGGATCTTGAGCAAGCCTTTCCAGTTACAAGAGCTGCTGTTTCACGTTGAGGTCTTGCTCGCTGATGAAAAGGAACGCCACGAAGAGGCTGTTGATGATGGCTCATTTCGCACGCAGCCGCTCCCAGTGGTCGAGCTAGAGGAGGATATATCTCTCTTTTTAGAAGAGCATCCTCCAGGCGCACTGCCCCCCCAGATGTCCTATCGGGAAGAGGGTGTGAGGGTCGAAGAAGACGCAGCAGCGCTTCCTCCACAACCACATCGCACACGGACGCGCAAACAAAGAGATGTCTCGGGGTGGGATGATGCTGCGTTTCGAACAGAGGTGGAAAAAAAGCTCGATGACGATCTCGTCCGCATCGACTTACAAAAGCTGCGAGAACGTTTTAAACTCTCCAAACAAATCCAATCCAAAGCCCACGTGCTCAGAGAAGCTCGCTCATTGGCCAAAGTGCTCTCAAAGAGCATCGGCGTGACACCTCACCTGCAAGGACTCTCACAGGTCGCTGCGCTCCTGCAACAACTGGAGCAGAGTTACCAGGAAGGGACGCTGGACTCGGCCAATCCTCTTTGGATGGAGATCGATGGGTTGCTCAGGGGAGTCACCTTCGCACACCGTGAGTTTATGCAGGCACAGCTCGAACAGAAACCTCGTGGAGATATTGTCGCGAAGTTACTGCTCGTGGATGAAGATCCTTCTGCATTGATAGGTCGGCTTCACAACGAACAAACAGCGCTCTTTCAGCTGTTTCCCGCGAGGAGCCTCGAAGAGGCCGAGAAGTGTCTTGAAGAGTACGATATCGATGTCGTGTTCGTGCGTATCAAGGCTGGTGATGAGAGTGGTATTCGCACCGCACGACTGCTTCGCACGACACCTGGATATGCAGAGCTTCCGATCGCCTTCTTGTCCTCTGACGCATCGATGGATATGCGTGTACAGGCGTCTCAGCTTGAGAAAACGCTGTTTCTCAGCGCGCCCTTTGAGGTGGACGAGCTGGTAAAAGCGATTCAGCAATTGCTATTACATCGTAAAAACGGACAACATCGGGTGTTACTCGTCGACGATGACAATGACCGCGCAAACCAGGCGCTGCAGATTCTCACGCAGGCTGGGATGAAGGTCCACTGGGTCGATCGCCCCGGTGATGTACTCAGTGTTCTCGAAGAAACACGCCCTGATGCCGTGCTCCTCGAAGTCTCCACAGCGATCCTCGGTGGGGTCGATTTGTGCAAGATGCTGCGTGCGGCCCCTCTTTGGCAGGGCTTGCCGCTCTTTTTACTCTCCGAACACGACAAGGACAGCCTACGTATTGCGGCTTTTGAGGCAGGTGCAGATGATTTTCTCGTGCGACCTTTGCGAAAACAAGAGCTGCTCACCCGTATTGAATCGCGTATCGCACGTACCCGTAGTCAAAGAGAATCTCTGTACCGAGATCCCCTCACCGGGTTGATAAAGAAGGCCGCGGCGCTCTATGCTCTCCACGCAAGGTATTCTGAGGCGCTTCGCAACCAGAAGACGCTCGCGCTTTGTATGATTGATGTCGATCACCTCAAACAAATCAACAAGGGCTATGACGATCTCAGCGGTGACAATGTCTTGGCATCACTTGGGCGGTTGATTCGCCTTGGATGTCGGGTGGAAGACATTCGTGGATATTGGGGGGCGGATGAGTTTGTCGTCGGATTTTACGGCGAAGATCTTCCCTCTGCGGTCATGATTATCGAGCGCATTCTCCAGGAGTTTCGCAAGTTTGAGTTTGAAGATGAGAAAGGGATGACGTTCCACGCGACATGCAGCGCAGGGGTGGCGGTCTACCCCGATGAGCACGATACGCTCGAAGGTTTATTTTCTTTAGCATGTCAAAGATTGGAACACGCGAAACGCTCCGGACGGAATCGGATCGTGAGTCACGATAGAAAGGACAATGTGGATGAACAAGGATGAAGCTCTGCAGGAGCGATTGCGTGTGATCCGTAAAGGTTTTTTTCGCAAGCTGCCTTCGCGATTGACGCGCATTGAAGACAACAAAAATCAATGGCTCCAGAGCCAAGATCAAGAGGCCTACGCAGCATTTTATCGAGATATTCATTCTCTCGCGGGCTCTGCCTCGACGTTTGGAGCCGAAGAGTTAGGCATGCAGGCGCGCGAACTGACAAATATGTTGAAGACCTTCGCACAAGCTCCCCTCCCAAACGAAACGCAACGACAGACCATCGATGCGTTGCTCGCCAATCTTCATCAAATCGTCGAAGCGCACGTCCAGTAGGGGCGTTTCAATGAAAAATACTGACAAAGGGGTCCAATGATGCTTGTGTTACGCCGTTTGTTTGGCGGGTTGTGTTTGTACGTTGTGTGTGCGCCGCTGTTGCTCGTGACAGTGCTTATCGCCTTCTCTTCGCACGCACTCTATGGTTCCATGTTGGCTGACGATGTACCCAGAAAGATCGCGCAGCAATTACCCCCCTTTGTCGATCATATTTTGGCCGTCTCCAAACGCCCAAAAGCGGTAAGGCAACCTGACGCAAAAGCCTGGATAAAGGCGGTCTCTTCAAGCGAAAAACCGCCTTCTTATTGGGTGCAGCAGCTCAAACTCTCCGAGTGGTTACGAGTGGAACTTTCTCGTGTTGTGCGCGATGTACAGAAGGGATTTCGGGGCACGTTGAAAAAGAAGACCATCTACTGGGACAACAAGGGATTAAAGCAAGCGCTCCATTCCAAGGCGTTTCGTGACTACTTACATCGTGTCCTCGCGAAGATACCTGCATGTCGTCCTGAACAAAACAAGGAGTGGCAGGCGATGATCATGAGGGAGCGTCGCCACCTCTACTTTCCGACTTGTAACCCTGAGCAACAGGTCGCTTACAACACGGCACACAAGGCGATCGCGGACGCGATTGTCTCTGTGATTCGTATCCCCAAACGCGAAGTGGTACTTTACAAGAGCGACTTCAAGCGAGTGCATTTGCTCTCGAAGCCTTTTGCGATGATGGGGTGGTGGTTACTGCTGTTCCCATTGCTTATGATGGCCTTATCTGCGTGGATCATGTCGGTGGGAAGGCGTTGGGCGATCAGGCATGTCAGCGTCGCGGTGATGTTGGTCTGTGCAGCGCCGTTGCTCTTTCTCGAAGCCGTACAGGCCGAGCTGCTTCGCCGTTTGCTCTCCAATCCTTGGGTGTGGGAGTTGTGGGCTGGGTTCTCGTTATGGTCTGTGGACGCACAACGTGAATTTATGAGGGGGCTGTTACCTTTGCTGGTGTCGTGGATGCAACCCTTCTTCTCCTCCCTCTCTAGTGTCCTGATGGGGCTGAGCGGCCTCGCGGTCCTTGGTCTCCTCGCTTCCTCTCTCGTCTCAGAGAAAACATCATAACTTCAGGCAAAAATGCAGAGCTCTCCTGCGTGCTCATCCGATGTTGTTCACTTGGTGCAGAATGAACCGTTGGACTGTGGGCTTTTTTGGCATGTTGCATTGGCTCCGCAGTCGCTGTCTTTTGTGCAGCTCTTCGTACAAAATCCGCTGCCGTCGGCTTTTAAGATTTGACAATACAGTCCCTGTTTGCAGAAGACTTTTTTGCTGGGGTTACAGGCTTGCAGGACATCTGCGTTGCCTGGATAACTCTCTGGAAGACACAGCTTCTCCGAAAGAGTTGGAAATTGGTAGCAGACGTGTTTGGTCTTGGAGGTTTGGTTCCACAGGCATTGTGCATCGTTTTGGCAGCCGATTTGGATGCACCCATGTTGAATGGGTGTGAGCGCGACACAGTAAAAGCCTGCATGTTCGCAACCTTGTTTGGGATCGCAAGGTTGGATACAGACAGGGGGGCGTTCAGAGGAGATCCTGTGGCAGGTGAGACCTGGTTGGCAGGGGATGTAGTCTGTACTGCCTGCGTTTGTGACTTGTCCGCAAATATCGCCTTCTGAGGCAGAGGGGAGGCAGATATTTTGGTAGCAAGAGGAGGAAGCTTTACAGATCTTGCTGCGGTTGATATCACAGAAGGTTTTATCGGGGACCTCTTCGGCGCATATGTTGACGATGCTACCGTATACATTGAGTGGGAGGCAGCGTGTACGTTTGTCGAGGTTGTTGGTGCAGGTGCTGTCTTGTTTGCAGCTCTGGAAGCAAAACCCCGAGGCTGGCGTTGTGCGAATACACAGCTCGCCTTTGCTGCACTCTGCGTTGGAGTAGCAGCTCTGATGGAGTGTACAACCATCGTCGATGACAGCGTTACAGTCGTCATCTAAGCGGTTTCCACAGACCTCTGTGGGTTGGGGGCCGACGGCTCCCTTACAGGCACCCCATGTGCGGTCTTCCTGGCATGTGCGGATGCCGTATTTGCAGTTTCCTTTGTTGGCTGTACCTTCGGGGATGGGGATTTCCTTGCCGTCTGGACCGGTCTGACTGTAACAGGGCTCGGTGCTCCCTGGGATACAATATTGTTTGCAGCCAGGATCGAATTTGTCGGTCTGTCCGTCACAGTCGTTGTCGATGCTGTCCCCACAAGTCTCGGCGTCGTTTTCTGGGCTGGGGGTGCGTGGGACACAGTTCCCCCATTTGGAAGCGTTGAGATAAGATGGGTGACAGGTCTGTAACCCCTCTCTGCATTCATTTGCTCTTGTACGCTGTGGACGACATGTTCGGCTCTTTCCTTTCTCGTTGCAGTCTTCTCTTGGGACAGCGCTGCAGGTGCCGTTGTCGCAGATCCCTTCGAAGTTTTGGCCAGAGCACTCACAGTCTTTTGTACAAGGGCTCCCTGTGGGGTCGAGTGAGACTGTTGTTGAGACGCCTTCTGTGGTGCAAGTCTCAGGTGGCGAGCAGTGACTTTGTGAGAGAGAAAGCAACGTGAGACACAACACACAACAGCGTGTCCATAACCTGTGTACATGGAACATTTTTAACCTCCTGCGGGATCACCTGCATCTGTTGTAACACGAGCAGTCTTGTCTGTGGTTGTCTTTTGTGAAAGTCTGGTTCTAACGATTGGACGCAGAAGCCGAGTGGAATGCTTACAGCTCTTTGTATGGAGTGTGTTGGGCATCTTTGGCATACCCGGATGTGAGCGGGACGTTGCGAAAGCTGAAGAAACAGCGTATATTGGTGCCTTATCAACAAATCTTTTCGGTCCGTTTGTGTGCTTGGAGGGCTTTAGGATATGGCCGAACGAGGGAACACCTCAAATCATGAAAACACCACAAAGACGATGTCTTCAACAGAGGATATCTTGGAACAACTCGTGCTGCCGCCCAAGATGTTTGCGGTCTCTCTTGTTGGGAAAGGAGAGCTGCTGTTTGTTTCTGCGCTGATGATTCTGTTGTGGGTTGGGTATGTCTTGTGCATCGGTTGGGCAGGGGCGTCGCTCGCGCAGTTTGCGGTCCAACATGTCTCGTGGGTGCGTGGTGCTCAGGCCGGCTTTTTGTCGACGCTTTGGTTTGTACTGCCACTGTTGTTCGGTGTGCCTTGTTTGCTTTTGATGATCCGTGTGCTGTTTCCACACACCGAAGAGGACTTACAGACCCAAACTCTGACGCGCAAACAAGAGCCTTTTTTGTACGACTTCGTCGAGAAAATATGCTCCATGTTAGAGGTGACTTTGCCCGTACGTATCGAGGTGGACAATCGCCTTGAGGTGTTCGTCGATCTCCACACGCCAGAACAAACAGGTGCACGCAAGGAGCTGCTCATCCGCTTCGGTTTGCCGTTAGTTGCAGCGCTTGATCTTCGCCAGATGACGGGGATGCTCGTTCACGAAGTGAGTCGCTTTCGCGATCGCATTGGGCAAACGTTGTCCTCCTTTATTCTTTCGATGTATCGGTGGTTCTTGCGCGCCGTGTTTGAGCGCGATGTGTGGGATGAGCGTTTGCAGTTGGCCTCACATATGCCCGTCGTAGGGGTGTTGTTGTTTCCACTGCGGCTCTTCACATGGCTCAATCGCAGTCTGCTGTGGTTGTTGATGGTGTTCGCGCATATGGTGAGCTTCTCTACACTGCGCAGGAGTCTGTTTCAAGCAGATCGCCGTGAAGTGCTGTGGATGGGGACCGAGAGCTTCATCGAGCGATTGGTACGTCTGCGCATGCTCGGTTACGCTGCGGAGTCTGCATACCACGACCTCGAACAATCCTGGAATGACGGGCAACTTGGCGATGACCTGTCCGCCTTGATCGCGACAGAGCTCGAACAGCTCCCTCCTGAGATCAAGGGACAGGCCAAAGAAGAAGCCGAACACGCCGAGGGATTATTCTTCGAGCCTTTTCCTTCTGACAGTGAGCGTATTTCACACGCCCGTGTCCTCGATGAAGAGGGACGTTTTTCGGTAAAGGGGCAGGCCTCTATCTTGTTTCAAGATTTTGCGTCTTGTAGCGAAGAGATGACCCTCACCACGTATCAGGAGCTACTTGGAGATGAGATCCAGCGCAGCAACCTGATCCCGACAGCGTCGTTGTTGGAAAAGCAGCGCATGGTATCCCAAGAAGCCGAGAGCCTGATGCGGTTTTTTCAAGGGGCGTTTTCGATCCTTCGTATGCCTGTTTTTCCTATGTTACCGGAGCGGCCCACGATGGACGCGGAGCAGATCGTGCCGGAGTTCCAAGAACTTCGTCGACAGATCAAGAAGGAAGCACCCGAGACTTGTGAAGCGCTTGAGCAATATGAGCTGTCCCACTCACTCAAACAAAACGCCGTGTTGATGGAGTATCTGCAAGAGGCAGGGTTAACACACCAGGTGGATGCTCTGGGGCGCGCGTTCGGGGATATCCAGAGTCCGGAAGAGGCGATGCAGCAAAGTGATGCGATCCGTAAAGAGGTGATGCCTCGCTTGTTGGCTTTCGAGAAGATGGTGATGATGCGCTTCGATCTGGCCATGCAGGCGCTGCAACTCCCTGAGGTCCTCGATGTGTGCCAAGCGGCTAAGGAGTGGCGTAGAGAGGCTGATGAGTTGCTCGGGACATTGCGCTCACTTGAGCGTCTCTCCGAGTCTTTCCTCGCACTTCACGAACAACATATTCGCCAAGGTTCTTTGGTCTTTCAGATCGAGCAGGCTGTCGGAAACAGCGCCTTGAGCGAGCGATTGTATGCTCTCCACGAAGAGCAAGTGCGGCGTTTGTTGTCGATCCGCGGGGCGCTCTCCCTCGAGCCGTACCCTTTCTCCCACGCCGACGGGACCATCATGATGAGCCAATATGCCCTCAAAGAACTTCCGCCTGAAGAGGATCCTTATCTCTGCTTTATGGCAACAGAGGCATTTATTGAGCGTTATGTCAGAGTGCTCTTTCGCCTCGCCGGACGGCTGGCGTTTCTCGCTGAGCAGGCTGAAGAGAGCCTGGGACTTCCCCCTCTTGATGAACCTGAGATCTCTTTTATGACCGGTCCCTCCGGACTTCCTCTATAATACACACATACACTCGTCTTTGCGTTTCAAAAGGATACATGATGAACAACTTCGTGAGCTTGTTAGGGATTGGATTGTTGTTGTTGGTGGCGTGGGTGATGTCCAACAATCGCAAGGTGATTAACACTCGTGTCATCATCGGTGGGATGGCGCTGCAATTGCTATTTGGGGTCTTCATCTTCGTCTTTCCACTTGGGCGTTGGTTGTTTCAAAGGCTCAATGATGCGGTCTTTGTTTTGCTCTCCTACGCCAACCAAGGGACGGTCTTTTTGTTCGGTAATCTCGCGATCAGCCCCGGAAAGAAGGGCTCGATGGGGATGTTTCTGGCGTTTCAGGTGTTGCCGGCAGTGATCTTTTTTGCCGCTGTCGTCGGTCTCTTGTACTACTTTGGTGTGATGCAGTTCTTGATCCGTGTCTTTGCGACGATCTTTTCGCGTCTTATGGGGGTCAGTGGGGCTGAGGCGCTGTGTGTGTCGAGTAACATCTTTGTTGGGGTCGAGTCAGGTCTGACGATTCGCCCCTACATCGAGAAGATGACCAGCTCGGAACTCTTTACGATCCTGGCGAGTGGGATGGCGACGATCGCCTCGACAGTCCTGGCGATCAACGCAGGCTTCCTTCAAAAATCCTTCCCGAGCATTGCAGGGCACCTGATATCCGCTTCTTTGCTCTCCGCGCCGGCTGTTCTGATCGTGACCAAGTTGATGTTTCCCGAGACAGATACACCTGAGACTGCCGGACAAAATATCATGGATGACGTTGAGCGTTCGGATAACTGGGTAGAATCGATCGTGACAAGTTCGATGGAAGGGGTCCGTCTCGCCGTTGGGATCGGCGCGATGTTGTTGGTCTTTGTCAGCTTTTTGTCGATGTTCAATGGCTTCCTCGGCTGGGGAGGAGGGCTCTTCGGGATCAAGGGACTGACACTTCAAGGCATTCTTGGGTATGTGTTTTATCCATTTGTCTTGGCGATGGGTGTGCCTGCAGCGGACGCCAGCCAGATCTCGCAATTGCTTGGACTTCGTGCGGTGATCACAGAAGTCCCTGCATACAATATCCTCGCGGGGATGGTGAAGAGTGGGGCCTTTCAGGATCCAAGGAGTGTCGTCATCGCGACGTACTGTTTGTGTGGCTTTGCGCATATCCCGGCGGTTGCGATCTTTGTCGGTGGCTTTGCGGCGATCGCACCGAGTCGTTCGAAAGATCTGAGTCGATTGGGTTTTCGGGCCCTCATCGCAGCGACGATCGCTTGTCTGATGACTGGCGCTGTTGCGGGGCTCTTCTACACTGGTGGCGACACTGTCTTGCTCGGCAAGGCGAAACAACAGCCCACGCAGTCGGCGAAAAAGACACCTGGTCGTGATGTGAAGAAGAAGACCCAAACACCACCCAAAGCGCGTGCTGAAGGTGCGAAACAAGCGAATAGTGCGGCAGAAAATAAGCGTCAAGCGGCGCCTGTCGCGAGAGAGGCTGCTGGCAAACAAAAGGCTGCACCCAAGGCGAGACCAAAACAGCCTGTTACAGCGCCTGCGCCCCGCAGGTAAACGCCACGATGCAAAGTCTAAAACACGTAGAAGAACGGCCTCAAAAAGGAAGAGGGTTTTGTCTTTTCATTTTGCTTGGATTTGCGTTGTGGATGGTGTTGATCATTGGTCCTTGGATGCCAAGGCAACCCAAACCTCCATTTTCCATCGGAATCGAGCACTCCCATAACAACGTCACGTGGCTGGCCAATGGCGAACAAAGAGCGCTCTCGATCTTTATCAAGGATCGACATTCTCGACGCCTCAAGCTAAAACTGCACACCACACTGCGTCATACACCTCCCTCCCGGCTGACGAGCATGGGGAGCAATCTGATCAAGGCGCGACAACCTGGAAAAGCCACACTTGCTGTGAGCGCTTACGCGGTCAACGACCCAACACGTCGCTGGTTACACTGGGAGATTGTCTGGATCTCGTCCTGGCGTCTGAGGCAGCGTTTCGCATTGCAAACACCTCCGAAGTTACGTTCTCAACATCCGCCTCAATGTGTTGGGGCTGTCTCGGCCCAAGGCGTCTCTTTGCTCTATCAGACCTGCTCACGGCAAAGCATGAAGCGTTGTGTGCGTCGCTGGTTGCATCATCGAGAAGAACACGGTGCGTGGAAAAAGCAGGTCGTCGGCGATGGCGCGATGCTACAGGGTGACTCCCACGTGGAGGTGATGGGACGTGTTAGAGGGCATGTGTTTGTCCGGGCTGGTAAGCACACCTCGACAAGTCAGCGGCGTTGGGGAGGACTCTCCTTGAAGAGTGGGCGTTGGCAGACCCTCTCTGGTCCGCCTGCATTGCAACTCACTCCGACGACACTTTCACTTCCTGGGAAGCTGATGTTGCTCGGTGGAGCCGGTGCTTTTGTCGATCAGGGGGGGCAGCGTGTGCAATCTTACTCTCTCTCTTCGAAGAGATGGGCTACTCCGACAAAGCTCCCTGAGCAGACGTGGGCTGCAGACGGTGCGGCTGTCCATAAAGGGCAGCTATATATGCTCAATCGTTACGGACGATTGTGGCGTTACGATATGAAGCAGCGTCGGTGGTATACAGAGCGCGCGCTCCCACAGACGCCAGGTGCTTTCTACGATCATCAGGTGTTGATGGCGACTTACAACGACAAACTTTTTGCCGTGTGGGTGCATTCGACGAGGCGTTTTGTCGGGACTTGGGTGTACAACATCGCCTCCAAACGTTGGGTTCGTGGTCCATACTTACCTTACGGTTTTCGGGTAGGGGCGACGTTATTTGCAGGGGAAGGGCAATTATATCTCGCGGGGGTGACACACAGAGATCCCGGACAGGTGACGCTGCTCTCGTGGTCTGCGCCAAAGGGCAGGGGAGCGGGTAAGAAGCCCCCCACAACGCGTGCTTCCAGTCGAAGAACTGGTCAGGCGATGCCGTCGACACGACCGGCTCGTCGCGCTGCTCATTGAGTTGTTTGCTGAGAAGAGGGGGAGTTAGGTGGTGGAGAGCTTCACGACAGTGACACCTTCTCCACCTTCACCGCGTCCACCAGGGCGGTAACGTTCGATGTAGGGGGATTCTTTGCAGAGCTGTCGGATGGCTTTGCGCAAGGCACCTGTCCCATTACCGTGGATCAAGAAGACCGTGTTCCACTCGCGGTGGTAGGCTTGATCGAGGAAGCTGTCGGCATTTTGCAGGGCTTCTTCGACGTTTAGGCCGCGCATATCGCAGCGATTCTCTCTCGTTTGGATGGCGAGAAAGTCATCACCTTCGTCTTGTGCTTCTGGCTCTTCTTGTCGCTTTTTGCGTGGCTCGACAGCGCGCAGGTGCTGTTTGCTCTTGGTTTTACGTGGTTGCTTATGAGCGCCGCCACCCTGTCCTTTGAGTTGAATGTCTGACAGTGGGATGCGGATACGCAGATTACCGACACGGACGTGCACCTGTCCTTGCTCATTGGGGGCTTCGAGGACTTCACCTTCGGCTTTAAGCGAGTGGACTCTGACTTTGGCTCCAACTTGCACTTGTTGCGCCTTGGGAGAGGCTTTTTTGTGCTTTTTATCGAGCTCTTGAACGGTCTCTTTGGCTTGCTTTTGTAGCCGCTGGATCTCGCGTTCAACCTCGTGTGCTTTGGAGAGATCGCCACCTTGCTTTTTCTTTTGAAGGGTTTTGACAGTGCTGCGGATCTCCTCTTTGGCCTCACGAAGTTCGCGTTGAAGAGACTCAACCTCACCACGTAGCAACCGCTCGCGAAGCTCTGTGATCTCGTCCTCTTTGCGTTGCAATGTGAGCATCTGTTTTTCGACACGTTGACGAGCTCGTGTCGCGCGGTCGCGCTCTTCGTAGAGCTCTTCGTATTGTTGCTCAAGTCGACTCACAATACGCTCAAAGCGATCTGTCCCTGTGTCGAGGAGCTTCTCGACGCGGTGACATAGGCGATCGGAGAGACCAAGGCGACGGGCGATCTGTAGGGCGTTTGAACACCCTGGTGTGCCGATGTAGAGACGGTACGTGGGTTCGAGTTTTTGCAGGTCAAAGCCGACGCTGGCGTTTTCAAATCGTTCATCTTCGTAGGGGAGTGATTTAAGCGACTCGTAGTGTGTGGTCACGGCGAGGTAGGCGTTACATTCGGCGAGCTCCTGAAGGATCGCGGCGGCGAGGCAGCTCCCCTGTACTGGATCTGTACCGACAACGATCTCATCGACAAGTACGAGTGTTTCTTCATCAGCTTTTTCGAGGATCGAGCGCAGCTTGAGGATCTGTGCCGAGAAGGTCGAGAGGTCTTGCTCAATGCTTTGTCTATCTCCAATGTCCGAGTAGACAGACGTGAGCAGCGGGACTTGACTTCCTTCATCTGCGGGGATTGGGAGCGCGGCGCGGACCATCAGGGAGAACAACCCGATCGTCTTGAGTGTGACGGTCTTACCACCTGTGTTGGGACCACTGATCAACAACCCACGGCGCTTGTGATCGAGGTGGATGTCGTTGGCGACGACCTTCACCCCTTTGATAATCAGTAGGGGGTGACGTGCGCGTTTGAGGTTGAAGCCACCTTCACTGGGTTCGACGAGGACGGGGATGTTGGCGTTGAGTTCTTCGGCGAAGCGGACACGGGCGTAGATGAGGTCGAGGTCGCGGAGCAGGTCGAGGTTGGAGCGAAGATGCGGAAGCGATTTGGTCGTCAACTGACTCAGCTTCTGGAGGATGCGCGCCTCTTCTTGTGCGACGTCGTTTTCTGCCATTCGTAGGGCGTTATTGAGGTCAACGAGGGGTTGGGGTTCGATGTAGATGGTCTGTCCTGTTTTGGAGCTACCGTAGACGATCCCTGGGATCTTGTTGCGGTCGGAGGCTTTGACAGGGAGGACGTATCGATCTTCGCGGAGTGTGTAGTAGTTATCGTTGAGGTGGCGACTCTGTGGTCCAGTGAGGTAGTGTTGAAGTTTGCGTTTGATGCGCTCGTGGCAGCTACGAACTTCTCGTCTCAAAGCACCAAGTTCCCAGGAGGCGTCGTCGCGTAATTGGCCACTCTCATCGATGGCACGTTCGATCTCTTTTCTCAGGTTTGGGAGTGGATCGAGCAGCTCTGCGCGTTCCCAGAGCGCTGGCAGCTCCTCTTTGATTTGGCCGATAAATCGTTTGATTTGTTCGGCGCTTGTGAGCATGTGTCTAAATTGTAGGAGGATGTCAGCTTCGAGGCGTCCGCCTTTTGCGAGGCGTTGGCATGGCAGGGTCAGATCGGGAATGTGACTGAGTGGGAGTGATTCACCGCGTTGACGTGAGAGGGTGAGGGCCTCTTGTGTTTGCGCGAGCTCTCGTTCGATCTCAGTTTTGGTCGGTAAAAAGGGAATACGCAACGCGCGTTGTTGTCCCATCGCGGTTTTACAGAAGCCAGAGAGATACTCTTTGATCTTCTGCCAGTCGAGGGCTGCGAGTGCTTCGTTGTCAAAGCGCAAGCCTGCGCTGTCGTCTTCGAAGTGGATGTCTTCATGTTCGCCCGATGGGATATCGAGAGTGGAGAGCTGGTTGCGGTCTGCGGCGTCGATGGGCTCGCGTTGACGCATCGCTGAATGACTAGATTTTCCGTCCATGATTCTTTCCATGATGTATCAGCGCCACGTAGGTATGCAGTGGATGAGTGGCGTAGGTTGTGTTGTGCGTTTGGTTGTATATTTTGGACCTTCAGAACATACCGAAGGATTCGTCTGTGAGGGAGTACCCAACAAAAAGATCGTGTTGTTTGTTTTGTGTTGTTGTTGGTGTTGAGAGGGAGTGTTTGTGTCTCTGTCAGGCAATACGCGGGAGGGGGACAGGAGGTTCACTTTGGTCGGACTTTTTTTTGTGCGGTGGGGGGACATGATCATTGACAGGAGAGGAATGTGCCGTTGATACCGCCGGGAATGTGTGTGGCTGCGTCGAGGCAGTCGATGTCGGACTTGGAGGAGCGGGCACAGATCTCAAGTTGGCAAGGTGTGAAGGTTTGTTGCAGGTATTGGTCGAGCTTCGCGCCTTCTTTTGTGGAGGTCAGACGGCAACGTGTTTTGAGCTCTTGGTAGAAGCGAACACATGCATTTCCTGCGCAGCCGGTACCAGGGAGGCTAAAGCTCGCCATGGAGGAGAAGAGCAGAAAGACCACAAACCAACGGGACACTTTTTTCACAATGAACTCCAAAACAAATGGTAACGCAGCCCCTGGCGGGTGCAGGTGGTTGCAGATGATGAGGGATACATTAGCCATTCTTTGAAGAATGTCAACGGGAAACAGGCGGACCGCCGATCGCTGGGAGAGCGTGAGAGATACCCAGCAAAGAGGTGGTTGGTTGGGGCTTTTTGGGGGGCATCGCGAGTAGGATGATGCCGGTCACACTGGCCACAGCACCGGCACCGATGATGATCCATCCCACGAGCGTTTTCGTGTTGCCGTCGTTGGCGAGCTTGTAAAAGTCCGTTTCGTACTGCACGAAGGTCGTGTGTTCCGAGCTGCCTGGTGTCGGACCGCCGTTATTTTGGTCACATATGGTCGGGTTTTTCGTGCAGTAGTCGATGCGAAATTGGTTGCCCTGGTTGGAGACGTCTTTGGCCTTGGAGAGCTCGCTCTGTCCTAAGTAAAGGGCAGTTGCACCACCGGCGATCGCTGCAACACCAACACCTACGAGTGTCCATGGGAGCCATTGAACACCTGTACTTTGTGTGGGTTTGGGAGGTTTCTTGTATGTTCGTGTCGTGAGGGAACGTCTCTTGATGGCGACGGGCGTTGGGCGTCTGTCTACACTGGGTGGTTGTCTTGTGGTTGTCGCCTCTGTCCCATCCAGTGAGAAAAACTTGGAGAGCCTCGCACCCGGTGGGATGTAGAGCTTGATGCGCTTTCGTTTATAACCTGGGTAGGTCATTGTAAATGTGATGTCACCGGGGCGGACGGAGATTGTAAAGGGGGTCTGTCTCTTCTTGAAGCCTGTGCTGGTCTCCAACAAAACGGTGGTGCCTGACGGGTTGGTCCGCAGCTGGAGTGTGCTCATGACGTGGGGCAGGACCTTGGGCATTTGTGCCTGGATCTGTCTTTGGATGTTGGCGCTCGCGCCGAGTTTTGAGCAGTTGTAGTAAGATGTGTAGGCTTTTTTCCACTGTCTGTTGTATTGGTAGGTGCGACCGACTGTAAAGAGAACACCCAGGTATACACGGTGGTATCGGTTCTTTTTGGACTGTGAGGAGGTCGAGCGGATGGCGTTTTTGATGGCCGCAACAGCCGTCTCAAATTCGATCAGGGCTTCTGTGTACTTTTGCCTCTGGACGAGTCTTAGCCCTGTTCTGTATAGGTTTTTTGCTTTTGCGAAGTAGAGTCTGCTGCTTTGTGCGTGTGTGTGTGATGGGAGGATGTACAACAGTGAGAGTCCACACACCATCCATATCCAATGTTTTCGCCAGCTCATCGTGTTTTGCATGTCTTTTGTGTGATTGAATGATGGGTTGAGATCAGCCTCCGAAGGGATCGGCGATCCCAATGGGGTTGACTTTTCTGCGTTTTACAGGTCGTCGTCTCCTACGTCTGAGGCGACGCCACCGCCTTCTTGGTCTGACCCATCGGCGTCTTGGGGAGCTTCTTTTTTTGATGCGGGGGGGAGGGGGACGAGGCGCGACGAGGGCGGCTTCGAGGTCATAGGTTTTTTGTACCTGTGCCATGGAGAAGGTGCCACGTACCGTCTTGGTTTGGTAACCCTCAAGGGAGAGTTGGATGGTAAAAGAGGAGCCCGAGGAGCCTTTGATCACATGTGGTGTGACACCGAGGTAAGCCTTTTGTCCGCTCTTCGCAAATCTGTAGAGGCGCGCACGAGGTGGATTGGTGACGATGGTTAGCTCGACAGGCGCAGGAGGAAGGGGACGTGACGCTTGTTTGTTTGGTGTTGGTGTACTCGGTCCAGAGAGGGCAAAGAACGCGATGATACCGATGGTCGCAATCGCTGCCCACAGGCTCCACCGTTTCCACAGGGGTGGTTTTCGCAAAAAGATCGCGTCTTGGGAGAGTGAGGTCTCATCGTCTGAGAAGCTCAGCTGGGCTGCGGCAAATGAGTCACCTGAGTTGAGTTTGTTTGCGTTGCGTACGGATGAGGACCACGAGCCATTTTTGCTGTCCTCGTTGCTAAACATATCGTTTGTGGGGAAGTCGAGGATCGTTTTGGCGTTGACCTGGAGACCACTAGAGAGCTGTGCTTGCAACGCAGCGTCACACTCTTGCCAAAAATGTTGTGCGTCTCTGGGTCGATTGTTTGGGTCTTTTGCGAGCGTTTTTGCGACGAACGCTTCAAGCTGAGGGTGCCATTTGATGTGTGGCGCGAGCTGTTGCAGGCGAGGGGGTTGTGTGTGGATCTGGTGATAGATGATGTTGATCACACTGTCGTTGGAAAAGGGCGCCTGTCCTGTGAGCAGACGACACAGTATCACGCCGAGTGAGTAGAGGTCCGAGCGGGCATCCAGTTCGCGTAGGCCTTGCGCTTGCTCTGGAGAGACGTACTTTGCGGTCCCCAGGTATGCGCCCGTATGGGTGATCTCACTGCTCGCCGAGAGGGCGGCGATACCGAAGTCGATCAGCTTGACAAGATCGGGTCTCTTGGGATCGTCGGTGATGAAGATGTTTCCCGGCTTTAGATCCCGATGCACGATACCTTTGTTGTGGATGTAGTAAAGGACTTCACAGATCTGTTTGTAAAGGTGCTGGATGCGCTGGAGTGGGAAGGCTTCTTGTTGTTTGATGCGTTGTTGGAGGTTGGCGCCTTCGAGGTACTCCATGACGAGGTAGAAGCCGTGCTCTGGGAGCAGGCCAAAGTCAGTCAGGTCGACGATGTTTCCGTGACGAAGTTGTCCGAGCGCTTGTGCTTCACGACGAAAGCGCTCGACGACCTCGGCGTCGGAGACTTGATCCACTCGCAGCATCTTGATGGCGTAAAATTGTTCCAAAAAGACCTGCTCAGCTTTGTAGACAGCGCCAAAGCCACCTTTCCCGATACGTTCAAGGATTTTGAAGTTACCGACTTGCTGGCCGATGAGCGGGTCGTTGGGGGTGTGTTCTTGGAGCTTCTGCGAAACCTCTGCATGAGAAGAGAGCTCGGCGAGTGAGACACCCAATCCGCTCGCAGAGGAAAGGCTACCTGACGGTAATGATTGCGAATTTGCGGAGATGTTGGAGTCTACTGCGGGAATGGGAGGGGAGGTGGTTTTCGGCATCACTGCAGAACAATGTTCACAAAATGGTTGTGTTGGGTCATTGAGGTGACCGCACATTTGACAGCGAAGCATAAATTGCAAATCCTTTTTGACATCCACCTATCAGCATCAAGTCATGTGATGTGTACTGTACCGGATTTATGCATTGATAGCAATAATGTTATGCGATCCTTTGTCTCGAACGGAGAGGAGGGAGGGAGGTGGCGAGCGCGAAGCGCTCGTCCTTCTTCGTTGTTGGCTTACGAGAAAAACCACCACGCCCCGATCAGCATAAATAGGGCACAGATAGCGATGAAGCCTATGTAGATGAGATTGTTTTTGTCACCACCCCACAACGTGCTTTGGGTCTGCAGGTCGGGGAACAGACTCTCCGAAGGAGAAGGGCCCCGTACGGTTGGCGGGTCTGGTTGCGCTGGGCGCGGGGGGAACGCTTGAGCGTGTTGTGGGGGTTGTGGGAACGTCGACTGATGAGGCTGCATATTTTGCGGTTGCTGTGCGCGCAGCGGTGGCAATTGGGGCAGGTTGGGAGTGGGTTGTCTCGGCGGCTGAGCGGGAGGGTGATATGCCGAGATCGCTGTCGGCGTCGGTGTCTTGACAGGGGGATGGTTGTGCGCATCGCGCATGGAGAACGGAAGACGCACGGTCTCACCGTCATCGTCGTCATCATGATGATTCCAATGGGGAGGGGCGTGATTGGGTTGAGGTGGGAGCTGAAAGTCCTCGATGGATGGGCGTGTCATGTTGTGTGAGGTCGCTGGATCGATGATCTCTTCTAGCTGCTCACGTGCCATCAGTGAAGAGGAGGCCGTAAAGTCTACGTCGACGGGGACAACGATGTTTTCTTCGCCGTGTGTCGTCTCATCAAGCATGTCAGATGAGTTGACGCCAACTTCGGACTGTGCCCAGTTTGGGGCTTCCATGTCATGAGGTTGTTGGACGGTCGCTTCGTCCAAATCTTCTTGGAAGGCGAGCGCGTTGCTCAACTCCTTCCAGAAGGCCTCACCATCTTTTGGGCGTTGATTGGGGTCCTTTGCGAGAGCCCTCTGCATAAAATTTTCCAGCTCAGGCGCCCACTGCACCCAATTGAGCGCTTGTGACAGGGGAGGGGGAGGCTTGTGGACTTGTTGGTGCAGGACTTCGATCTCTTCGCCGTGAAAGGGGAGCTTTCGTGTGAGCATGATGTAGAGGATGATACCGAGAGAGTAGAGGTCGGTACGTCCGTCGATGCTTGATTTACCTTGGGCTTGCTCCGGTGAGGTGAACAGAAATGTCCCGAGATAGGTTCCCGATTGGGTGAGCTGTCCGATCTTGTCTTTTAGCGCGGCGATCCCGAAGTCGATCAATTTGACCTTCTCTTTGGGGGTGTCTGGCGCGAGGAGGAAGATGTTTTCGGGTTTGAGGTCGCGGTGGATGATGCCTTGTTTGTGTACATAGCTGATCACCTGACACAGCTGCTGCATGATCACTCGCAGTCGGTCTGTGTCAAAATGATCGCCGCTGAGCAGTTGTTGATGAAGCGTGACACCATCGAGGTATTCCATGACCATGTAAAAGCCAAACTCCGGTAACAATCCAAAGTCCGACGTTTGCACGATGTTGTCATGGTGAAGTTGTGCCAGCGCGCGAGCTTCACGTTGAAAGCGCAGGACAACCTCTTCGTTCATTTGTTGTTTGACGCGCAACAACTTGATCGCAAAAAATTGCTCCAAGAAGAGGTGGCGGGCCTTGTACACAGAGCCGAAACCACCCTGTCCCACTTTTTCGAGCAGTTGGAGGTTTCCGATCTTTTGACCAATCAGCGGATCTTCTGCATCTATCGTTGGGTTGGACATGAAGTCTTTCACTCTCGGGCCAGGACTCCGTTGCCAGGAGTCGTTGGCATGTTGGAAGGTTCGATCATATCTGAACCTGTTTCGATTCCCAACACCACACTACCACATTTCAAGGTAAGAAAAAAGTTTGGCCTGGGAGAACATCAGCGGCGCGCTGTCGGACGTGTGCTCGCGGGAGGATGGGAGGGGTGTTTCTGCGAACGGAGGCTCTTTACGCTGTCTTTGGTGAACACCATCGTGTCGCCCTTATGGTAGGTCTTTTGTTTCCATTTGATGGGGGCTGCGAGTGTGATCTGCAGAGGATTTCCCGACGCATCAAACCAGCTCATGTGACCTGCCGCGAGCGAAAATGCACCCCATTTGACCGGCTTTGTCAACAAACACCCCCACGAATCTTTACGCCCAAGCAAGATCAGGCGCTGTGGATGGCAAGGTAGCGGTTTGCCTGCCTTCAATAACACTGAACGGTGGGATGTTGCATGTGTGTACCCGAGCAAGCTCCCCTTCGTTGAAAATCGCACGAGCGAGCCTTGTGGAAGTCGTATCCCCGAGAAGCTCTGTGGACGCGCGAGGAACGCTGAGATCAGTCGACCATTTTTGGCGAACTGCACCTGACTCTTTCCACGCACAGCGACACCCTGGAGCGTCTGCATATGTGCGAGCCGACCTGAACGAAGTTGGCCGTTTGGGTAAAACCGAACGTTTTGACGACCCATGAGCGCGACACCCCTATACTGGACCGGGCGCATCAAGATGACCCGCGCAGGCTTTTTGTTAGGGTGCCTTCGTAAGATCGAATGTCTTTGTCGCGCCAACTCATCCGTGTCCTGGATGTCCTTTTGGCAAGCTGTCCACAGACAACAGCACACACACAACGAAAGCCAACACATACTTTTTTGAAGCCAACTCATGTCCTCTCCTTTGGTCAGGCAAAAAGGGATGGATGCGCTATTTTCTCGCGTTTGTCCACCTGTCTCAGGTGTGATGTGTGTATCTAGTCGATAAACATAGTGAAAAATACTTTCCCTTGTCGGCATGTTGAAGTCTGGGCGGGTGTCTCTGGAGTTGAGCCTTGTGTAACGCTTTTGGTACAACGACGACATCAATCACACTTGGATTGAGAGTCACTCTCGAAAAAGGAGAAGCCTCGTGAAGATTGTGATCGTAGGAAATGGGGTGGCAGGCATTACATGCGCGATGTCCGCACGTCAGCGAGATAAAGACGCCGACATCACCGTTGTCGGAGGGGAGACGGAGTATTTCTTCTCACGCACCGCCTTGATGTATGCGTATATGGACGTGATGACACGTCAACAGCTCGAACCATTCGAGCGGAAAGTCTACAAACAGCAGCGTATCGAGTTGGTCAAAGATTGGGTCATCGATCTCAACGCATCAGCGCAGACTGTGACGTTACAGGGAGGCGGTCATCTCGCCTATGACAAGCTTGTATTGGCTGTTGGCGCGACGCCAAACATGTTTCCCTGGAAGGGCATGGAGCAGGCTCGCGATGGGGTCGTCCATTTTGTCTCGATGCAAGACCTCGATCGTTGTGAACGACTGACACCTTCGACGAAGCGAGCTGTCGTGATTGGTGGTGGTTTGATTGGGATTGAGCTGGTCGAGTGTCTGCGGTTTCACGGCGTCGATGTGTCCTTTTTGATCCGCGAGCCGTATTACTGGCCGATGGCGCTAGGCCAAGAGGAAGGGGAGTATGTCGCCTCTCATATGCGCGAGCACGGTGTCGATGTGCGTCTTCGTGAAGAGATGACGAGGGTCCATGTCGATGATTCCGGTCGCGTCGCGTCGATTGAGACCAATCAGGGAGAGCAGATCGAGTGTCAGATGCTTGGCATCGCGGCAGGGGTGAAGCCGAACATTCAGCGTCTTCGGGATTGGCGGGAGGCGCCGGAGTTAGGGCGTGGGATCATCGTCAATGAACAATTTGAGACCTCACTTCCGAACGTCTATGCGATCGGCGATTGCGCGGAGATTCATCCCAAAGGCAAAAAGCCTTACAACGAGCAAATCTGGTATTCGGCGAAGCGGCATGGTCGTGTTGTTGGGCGCAATCTTTTTGATGATGGGCTCTCGTATGAGCCGCCTTTGTTCTTCAACAGCTCGAAGTTTTTTGAGATCGAGTACACGACAGTTGGCGAAGTGATGGGGTTACCAGAAGGGACGAAGACGATATATCGCAAGATGCCAGACAAACCCATCTCACAACGCATTCTTTACGTGGACGGTGCTGTGAAGGGTTTCAACATGTTGGGGTCTCGCTGGGATCATGAGGTGCTTTCGCGCTGGATTCACGAGCGACGTTCACCGGAGTTTGTGCTTCGTCATCTTCATCATGCCCAGTACGACGTCGAGTTTGGTCGCGCCGCGCTCGGGAAGATGACGGAGGAGCATATCCCTCTGGTACACGCGAAGTAAGGCCTTTTTCTGGAAAACAAAGAACAGATACACATGTCTATACATGCGCTGAGGACGGAGTTATGATGTCTTTGGTGTGGTGAAAAGGGAGCGAGTATGAGACGAGCTGGCGCTGCAGGTTGGTTTGTACATGACGTCAAAAACCGTGGTATCACGGCGTGGTTGATCACGATTTTTCTGTTGGGGTTTTACATCTTGTTGTACTTCGGTGGCAAGATCTTCAAGCCTGAGAACGATCCATTTATTCTCACGGCGAAGGCGATGGGATTGCCGAGTAAATGGACCTTGTATGGTTTGATCTACACGATCGCGATTTTGGTGTGTGGGATCTACGTCATCATCAAGTACAAGCACAATCGTTACCAGATTGTGCGGACGTGTGTGGTGATCTTTTCGCAGGTTGTGTTGGCCTTTTCGATCCCGCTGATGCTGAAGTTTTTTGAGCAACCGGAGTACTACTTTAGCTACATCTGGCCGCTGAAGATCGAGTATTTCTATCCCTCGACGATCGTCTCACAACCCCTTCCATTTGTGCTGTATAGTATCTTCGCGGGTGTTGTGCTCGCACCATTCATGGCCTTGATCTTCGGTAAACGCTGGTATTGTTCGTGGGTGTGTGGGTGTGGTGGGTTGGCCAACACATTTGGTGAGCCCTGGCGTCATCTCTCCGACAAGTCGAGCACTTCCTGGAAGATCGAGAAATTTACGATCCACGCGGTGTTGGTGTTGTCCGTGCTCGTGACGATCGTGGCCTTTGCGAGTGTGGCGTTGCCCAAGTCTTCGGGCATGGTGCCTGTGAGCAAAGAGATCCGTAGTTGGTATGGGTTGATCATCGGCTCTGTACTCTCCGGTGTCGTTGGGGTTGGATTGTATCCGATCGGTGGGACGAGGATCTGGTGTCGCTTTGCCTGTCCGATGGCCGCGTTGTTGGGGCTGGTACAGAAGTTTGGTCGCTTCCGTATTCGCGTGAAAAAGGACATGTGTATCTCCTGTGGGATGTGTACGACATACTGTGAGATGGGGATCGATGTGCGTGCCTATGCGCAGGCAAATGAGAGCTTCACACGAGCATCTTGTGTGGGGTGTGGGATCTGTGCGGAGGTCTGTCCTCGCGGTGTGTTGCGTCTGGAGAACGTCCATCCAAAAGATCCACAAGAGCTCTCGCTGATCGATGTCGAGGAGAGTTGGAAGGGAGAGGATTTCTCGATCCAGAGTCGCAAAAAGCTCAATTGATTCGAAAAGGACGGGGAAGAGGGGGATAAAGACGTTGTTGAAGAGGTCAGATCACTAGGCTCAGAAGCAGAGATGTACGTCTTTCTTTACCAAAAAGCCTTATTCGTGGATGGATTCGCCTGTTTGGACGTTCCACAATCGGTGGTAGATACCTTGTTGCGAGAGGAGCTCTTCGTGTGTGCCGCGTTCTTTGAGCGTGCCATATTCGAGGACGATGATCTCATCGGCGTGTCGAATGGTGGAGAGTCTGTGGGCGACGATCATCGTCGTACGATCTTTTGTGACGTGTTCGAGGGAACGTTGGATCGCGGCCTCTGTCTCGTTATCAACGGCAGAGGTTGCTTCATCGAGCAGGAGGATGGGGGGATTTTTGAGGATGGCTCTGGCGATGGAGAGGCGTTGTCGCTGCCCACCTGAGAGTTTTTGTCCCCGTTCACCGATGATCGTGTCGTAACCTTGTGGGAGGGATTCGATGAATTCGTGCGCTTCTGCGAGCTTGGCGGCCTCGATGATCTCTTCATCTGTCGCGTCGAAGCTACCATATGTGATGTTGTCTTTGACCGAGCCGTGGAACAGATACGTTTGTTGGCTGACGAGGCCGATAGCGCCCCTCAGATCCTGTAGCTCGATCTCTCGGATGTCTTTGCCATCCACTGTAATGGAGCCCTCGTCGATCTCGTAAAGTCTCGTGAGCAAGCGCAAGAGCGTACTCTTTCCTGAACCTGTACTGCCGACAACGGCGAGCGTTTTTCCTGGGGCGATAGAGAGAGAGAAGCCCTCCATCAAGGGGGGATGTTCGGGATAGGAGAAGGTCACATCTTTGAATTGAATGTCTCCTTCCACTTGTTGCTTGGGCAGCGGTTGGTCGCCATCAGGTGCGGCGATCTCTGTGTCGAGCAGGTCGAGCACCCTTGTCGTCGAGGCCATCGCTCTCTGGTAGAGGTCAAAGGTCGCTCCCAGTCTCGTAAGAGGCCAGAGCAGCCGCTGTGTGAGGAAGACGAGGACGCTGTACGCTCCAACGGAGAGTTGGTTGGTGACTGTCAGCCATCCTCCATAGACCATCGTCGCGATAAATCCGAGGATGATGACCATCCTGATGAGAGGAGAGAAGGCCGAACTGACCGCGATCGCGTGGCGGTTGCTCTGGCGGTAGTCTTCACTCTGTTGCCGGATGCGTTCGTGTTCGTAGGCTTCGGAGGTGTAACTCTTGATGGTCTCGATACCGCTGAGGTTGTTGGAGAGCTGGCTGTTGAGGACGCTGACCCGTTCACGGACATCTGCGTAGCGAGGGGCGATTTTTTTCTGAAAGTACATCGAGCCCCAGAGCACAAATGGCATCGGAAGGATCGCCATGATCGCCAACGATGGTGAGAAGGTAAAGAAGATCCCGCTGATCACGACGACCGTCGTACTGACCTGCAAGATATCATTCGCGCCGCCGTCGAGGAAGCGTTCAAGCTGGTTGATGTCGTCGTTGAGGATGGACATCATGCCGCCTGTTTGTCGGCTCTCAAAGTAGCTGAGATCGAGCGCCTGAAGTTGATCGTATGCGTCGAGGCGCAGGTCGTGTTGAATCGTCTGTGCGAGATTGCGCCAGTACCAGGCGTAGGCGTATTCGAAGACGGACTCCATCGCCCAGATAAAGACGGTGAGGCCTGTGAGGATCCACAGCTGCGTCATGATATCTGTGAAGCCAAGTTGTGCGAGTAAAGACTGCTCTTTTTTGACGACGATATCGACGGCCGCGCCGATCAAGAGTGGTGGCGCGAGATCGAACAACCTGTTGAGCAGGGAGCAGAAGGTCGCCTTTTGGATGTTGGATTTATAACGTTTTGCATAGCGTAATAGACGTGTAAGCGGGTGTGTTTTGGGCACTGTGGTCATGGAAGAGTGGCTCTCTTTGGGGTTAGGATGGATCAGCAAGCGCTGAGACAAAGCATCAAGTCAAGTCGTAAAGTCTCTGATCTTTGCGTGTGTGTATTGCGAGCCGTTCATCAAAAGAAGGTCGCGTGTGTATCTCGCTCAATGTGGTCGGTTTGCCGCCGTTGTCAACACCCCTCTGCTTGTTCTGCCAGCGCGACAATCACCTCGTAGAAGGGCTGTTGACGACGTTGTGTTGATTTTTTGTGATGGTATTTCAAGTGCGTGTGATATATCTCCAGTTGAGGCAATAGTTGAGAGCTTTTAGGCCCTGGTAGCAGCGGAGTGATATTGTGAATGTAAGATATGACATCTCTTTGTTAACAAACGACGATATCCATTGGTTTGGCGAGGGGACACACCTCTTTCTGGGAGAGAAGTTGGGCGGACACCTGCTCCAGCACGAGGGCGTCAGTGGTGCGTACTTCGCGGTCTGGGCTCCCAACGCCGAGAATGTCTCTGTCATCGGTGATTTTAACGATTGGGATGCGCAGCAACATCCTCTTCGTCAACGTAAAGACTCGGGGATTTGGGAGGGGTTTGTCGAAGGTCTCTCCACACACACGCTCTATAAATACCACATACGCTCGAAGTTTAACGACTATACAGTCGATAAGACCGACCCATTCGCTGCCCAGATGGAGCTGCCACCCAAGACCGCTTCTGTGCTGTCCAAGCCCGACTATGAGTGGTCCGATGCTGCTTGGATGGAGGCGCGTGGAGAAGGGGATGTATGGGTCAAACCGCTCTCGATCTACGAAGTCCACCTCGGTTCGTGGATGAGACGCGACGACCACACACATATGACGTACCGAGAGCTCGCTCCCAAACTCGTCGAACATATGAACAATACGGGCTTTACCCATGTGGAGTTGTTGCCGATCACGGAGCATCCATTTTATGGCTCGTGGGGATACCAAACGACCGGTTACTTTGCACCGACAGCGCGTTTTGGTTCCGCCGAAGACTTGATGTTTTTGATCGACACACTCCATCAAGCAGGGATCGGTGTGATCTTGGACTGGGTGCCTTCTCACTTCCCTTCTGATGAACATGGGCTCGGATATTTCGATGGGACACATCTGTTTGAGCACGCCGATCCACGTCAGGGGGTGCATCCCGACTGGGGGAGTTTGCTGTTCAACTACGGCCGCTTTGAGGTGCAGAGCTTTTTGTTGAGCAGCGCGGGACATTGGCTCAAACAATTTCACATCGATGGGATCAGGGTGGATGCTGTGGCGTCGATGTTGTACCTCGATTACTCCCGTAAAGAGGGGGAGTGGATACCCAACAAACATGGAGGACGTGAACATCTCGAAGCGATCGATTTTTTGAAGAAACTCAATCACATGTTGGACGAGCGTTTTCCAGGTGTGCAGTTGATCGCGGAAGAGTCGACTTCGTGGCCCAAAGTGTCCCAACCTGTCGAGCAGGAAGGGTTGGGATTCCACTACAAGTGGGATATGGGCTGGATGCACGACACGCTCTCGTATTTTCAGCGCGATCCGTTGTACCGGAAATTCCACCACAATGAGTTGACCTTTCGGATGATGTACGCCTACTCAGAACACTTTGTGCTGGCGCTGTCCCACGATGAGGTCGTTCATGGAAAGGGTTCCTTGCTGCACAAGATGGCGGGAGATCTGTGGCAAAAATTTGCGAACTTGCGATTGTTGTACGGCTACATGTATGGGCAGCCTGGAAAGAAGTTGATGTTTATGGGCTGTGAGTGGGCCCACACGAGAGAGTGGGATCACGATGGCGCGCTGTCATGGTCTTTATTGGATGATCCACGTCACGCCGGGATGATGAAGTGGGTTCACGATCTCAACGATTTGTACCGTTCGTATCCAGCGATGCATGAAGGCGATTGTCGTCCAGATGGTTTTGAGTGGATGAATTGTGATGACGCAGACCAGAGCACGTTGAGTTTTGTGCGTCGTGCTGAAGGGCATATTGTACTTGTTGTATGCAACTTCACGCCGACAGTTCGGGATGCGTATCGGGTTGGTGTACCTTACGCCGGGTATTGGCAGGAGGTGCTCAACAGTGACGCTGAAGTGTATGGTGGGAGTGGTGTCGGAAACCACGGCGGACTGGAAACTGAGGACATCGAACACGATGGACAATCCGTCTCTTTGTCGATGGTTTTGCCACCACTCGCCGCGAGTTTTTTTGTGTACAAAGGCATCCCACCCAACAAGAGCGAAGATGAGGGAGACAAACAGTGAGCCAGAAAGAGACCCCCCTGCATATCTGTGTACATGGTCACTTTTACCAGCCCCCCCGGGAGAATCCGTGGCTTGATGAGATCGAGCTGCAGCCTTCAGCAGCGCCATTCAAGGATTGGAATGAGCGGATCAACGAAGAGTGCTATCAACCCAATGCGACCGCACGTATCCTCAACAAAGAAGACGAGATTGTCGAGCTGTTCAACAATTACGCGCACATCAGCTTTAACGTGGGGCCGACGCTGCTGCGCTGGATGAAGCGCCACGCACACGAGACGTATGAAGCGATCAAGACTGCGGATCGCAAGAGTTTGTCGTTGTTTTCGGGACACGGTGCGGCGATGGCGCAGTCGTACAACCACATCATCATGCCTTTGGCCAATCGACGCGACAAGTGGACACAGGTGCGTTGGGGGATTCAGGATTTTCGTCATCACTTTGGTCGGATGCCTGAGGGGATGTGGCTGGCTGAGACGGCTGTGGATCTGGAATCCCTCGATATCATGGCGGAGCAGGGGATTCGTTTTACGTTGCTCGCGCCGAGGCAGGCTCATCGTGTGCGTCCTTTGTCCGGTGGGGCCTGGGAAGATGTCTCGGAGAGCCGCATCGATCCCAAAAAACCCTATCTCGTCAGGTTGCCTTCTGGTCGATCGATGAATGTCTTCTTTTACGATGGACCGACCTCACAGGCGGTGGCGTTTGAGCATTTACTACATCGTGGTGAAGATTTTGCCCACCGTTTGGTCAAGTCCTTCGCCAATGAGCTGCGCCCACAGCTCGTCCATATCGCGACGGATGGTGAGACGTACGGTCACCACCATCGTTTTGGGGAGATGGCGCTTGCGTATGCTTTGCAATACATCGATGAGGCGAAGAGCGTGCAGGTGACCAATTACAGCGCGTATCTCGCGAAGTTCCCGCCACAAGACGAGGTGGAGATCTTTGAGAACAGCTCTTGGAGTTGTGTTCACGGCGTCGAGCGTTGGCGTTCTGATTGTGGGTGCCGGGGAGGTCGAGGTCAGGATTGGAAGCAGGATTGGCGTGCGCCTCTTCGCGAAGCGCTCGATGCCTTGCGCGATCAGATCGCGACATTGTACGTCGATGTGACCAAAGACGTCTTTGAAGAGCCCTGGTCTGTTCGCGATGATTACATCTCCATCGTGCTCGATCCTTCTGAGGCGCAACAGCGTTCTTTCTTGCAACGTCATGCAAAGAGATCGCTTGAAGACATCGACATACCGCGCTTGTTATCGATCTTGGAGTGTCAACGTCAGGCGATGTTGATGTACACGAGTTGTGGGTGGTTCTTCGATGAGATCTCGGATCTGGAGACTGTGCAGATTTTGCGGTATGCGGGACGTGCGATACAGCTCGCGCGAGATGTGTTTGGCGTCGATATGCGCTCTGACTTCCTCGCGATTTTGTCGAAAGCACCGAGTAACCAACCTCAATATGAGAGTGGCCGTGAGGTCTACGAACAATGTGTCGAGACCGCCGTTCATACATTCGATGATATCGTGTGGATGGACGTTTGTCGGCGGATATTGCAGCCCGAAGACCTCGAACATTCTTTGTATGGTACGACGCTCACACCGGTCGAATTACACAGTCATCAGATGGGACGTTGGCGTTTGTTGCACGGTCAGATCAAGCTCGTTGAGTGGGTGACACGTCAGCAGCATGTGTGTGATGTCGTGGCGTTTGACGTGGGGATGTTGCAGCCTGTGGGTTGTTGTATGAAGGCAGGAACACTGACTGACGATTTACTTACATCGTTGAAGTCGTCTTTCTGGCGAGCGGACACGATGGCGTTGCGCACACAATTGTCTTCACTTGATGGTCAGTTGATGAACCATGAGATGCTGGACGACCATTGGGAGTGGTTGCGGCATGAGCATGTGTACGGTCGGCTTGAGGGGGAGTTAGAGCAGAACGCGCTGGAGGTGTTTGATCTGTATGCGCCGCTGATGTCGTCTTTGGGGGCTTCGACGTCCCACGCTTACATGACAGGGCGTTGGTTGGAGATCGTGTTTGAGGCGAGGTGGCGTCGTTTGTTGAGGATGGAGTGTCCGAGTGTGGAGGCGCTTCATATGTTACTTGAGGAGACGGAGAAGTACGAGATGCGTTTTGATTTCTCCGACTTGACGAAGGACATGGAGGCCTTGTTATTCCGTCTGTTACACGATTGGGAAGCGGCACCGATGCAGCGCACGGCGCTGCGTCGTTTGTGTGTGTACATGCACGCCGCCGTCCAGTTTGATTTGATCGACAGTATGGGCAAAAAGAGGGCATTGCAAGACCGCTTCTACGGTCTCTGGCAGGGGCACAAGGGGCGGAGACATGAGTTGGAGGAGTGGGAGGAGTGGACGACTTCATTGGCTCGTGCGTTAGGGTTCCACATCACATAGGGTGGCCTTGGGCGAGGTGGGCTTTTACGCGACAGCCGCAGCGATGCGTCCTGCAAATTCAGCGAAGAGTTGTTTGAGATCCGTTGCAGGAGAGAGGCTCTCCCAGAGGCCCGAGGAAGTTCCAGCCTTCTTTTCTGATAAGGCGAGTGCTGCGAAGTCATACAGTCGTTGTTCCATCAATCGCTCACAAAGGATTTTGTATCTCTCTGCATACGATGCGTTCTCAAACTCAGGAGCGATGTTGTAGTGTGGTGAGTTGTTTGAGAGGGCTTTTGTTGAGCGTTCGCATTTTTGTAAAAGCATGAGATAGCCGAGGAAAGGACGACGTGGATCGTGGTGTTTCGTGTTTGTCTCTTTTTTGTAGTTGTCCGGGTGGTAGTAACCATTTTTGAAAGCCGCCCAAAGATCGGCAGCCGAACCGATAGCTTCTTCTGAGCGATTGTTGAAGTTGTTTCCGAAACTTCCGACCTGTGATTTGAATTCAAAAGCTGCGAGGAGCCTTCCTTTGTGGATGACAACGACATCCCAACTTTTGTGTGGGCGGTAGAATCCAGGAAGCGTTACATTTGCTCTACCTTCTGTGTGCACACAATCTTCGGAAAGTCCGCAGTGCTTTGCCGTTTCCTTCACAGCGTGTAAGAAACCGTCAAGATTTTTTCCTGAGATCACATTCCCACGGCTTCCGCCTTGCGTCTTGTTTCCTGAAGAGCGTGACTTCCAAAATATTTGCACTGCAGATGTAAGGAGTGTGTCGATATCAGGTGGAAGAAGGGGGATTGTCATGATGCTTTTTTGACCTGTGTGGTTTTTGCAAAATCGCTAATTTTGCGAGCTTGCCTGTCACTGAGTTGATAAAGTGAGTAGACAACTTCATCAATGTCAGGGCGAGATGTGTGCTTGGAGAGGGAGATGAGTTGTTCCCTGATGTTGGAGGGGACATCCTTCCACATGGGGATACGTATTCTTCGGAGGTATTGTGCTTGGAAGCGTAAGAATCCACCGGACATCTTTACTGAGTATGCGCCAACAAACATCAGCGCAAGTGACGAACGGAGGAGGGCTTGGAGAGCTCTCAAGTCCCAATCTTGGGAGGTCAATACGTACAGGTTATGGTGGGGGTAAAATGCACCTTCATCATAGGCAACAGTTGCGTCCCCCTTTATATCAGGAATGAGCAGCTTTGGTGTTTCGGTCATCCATGTGTGGATTCGATCGATGGTGCGGTACCAACGTTGAGGGTTTTTTTTGGCAACGTGACGTTTTTTGAGCGCTGTAGCGTGCTCGTTGATGTACGCTGCGAACGCAGGATATGCATCAAGAGATGCAAGCACACCTGATTCCGTGAATGGGTTCACGACACCTTTTCCAGACCAGCATAACTCGCCATCTTTGATGTCACCTGCCATCGCCAGCGGAAGTTTACGCTCTTTTTCAACCGGAAGCTCCTCATAGTTCCCAATAAACACACGATCACAGCCCGTCGCGACACCTATCGTCACTTTGCATTGGGCCTGCTCTATCGTAGGGAATTGTCCCTCCAAGTGTCTGAGGACGTTGAGGATATCTGGAGCGTCAAGGAGCCATGGATCTCTTTTGTTTGTGACTTGTGAAAGTTCCACGAAGTTCTCGTGTTTAGGACTGACTTTTTCTTTGATTGTTTTGATCAGCTTTCGTAAGTCTCCGCTCGCACCTTGCTCTGTCGCGACGCGGGTTGTGTCTCCTTGGGCATTTCGGATAATGGTGATGCTTGGGTAGGCCATCACATCTTGATCGAAGGCGTTCACTTTCCCCATATCAATGAAGTACTCAAGGTGGTAGGCGCTTGATACTTTTTCTCTGAGCGGTCCACCGTATTTGTTCTTAATCCATCGATCTGAGCAAATAAACCCAAGGCGGCCGTTTTTGGCGAGTAGATCAAGGCATTTTTCGTAAAAAGGTACGTACAAATCAGCACGATCATAAATGGTCTTGAAGTGTTGTCGGTACTCTTTTAAAAGCACAGAGGGGACCTTCTCTTGTCGGATATATGGCGGGTTTCCGACGATGAAGTCGAAGTCTTGTTGGAGTTGATGGAGCAAAAAATCATCCTGGATCAGCCAAGATGAAGTCAGCACTTTTGCGTTATTTTCAGCCACTCCTTCTTGTGTGAGATAGGCTTCCAACATTGTTTTTGTTTTGTTGTACGAAGGGATATGGATCTCGACCGCAAGGATTGCATGTGCAAGTTTTTGGTGTGCGACTTCGAGTTTACCCCCGTGAGCTGTGTACGATGAGATAAGTCTCTTTACAATTGTGAGTAGAAAGTCCCCTTGACCAAAAGAAGGCTCAAGTAGCTTCGTTTTTGAGAGGTCTTGTTCTGTTGTATATCCAACGAGGTCAAGGATAGCGTCAACGACCAAGTGGTTCGTGAAGACCGCGCCGCGTTTTTGCTTATTTTCGTTTGCGAGTTGGGAGACAGCCTCGCGTATTTGTGGTGAGCGGGAAAACTCTTCGGTGAATGGTAGCAACATAAAATGACTCCGTATGCTTCTGTATGATTGGCCTAGCAAAATGCTGTTTATTCGTCAAGTGTCGGCGTTCATTTGTGCTGCAAGAATGGTACTTTCAGTGAAAGACATGATCATACAGGTTCTCCTCGTTGTTTTTACATGTTTTTCCTGCTCTCGTAAAATCACTGCGTTGTTGGTGGGATCTGTGTCGATCTGTGTCATGTCCAGATATAGGGCGTCTCGATCTTGGACACTGTTCACCTTTGCCGCTGCTTTTGTTTTCGATTCCTTCGTGTATGTCGGGCTCAATGTGTTGTTATGTGTGTTGGTGTGATTTCTGCTGCAGGGGGCAGTATATCGCATCCTCAGACTGCAAAGACTGCAAGAGGTAGTCTGTTCTCAATATGCATACGACATGATGCCCCTGCATGTCGTGTTCTTTCTACGTTTTTTCACCCACCCGGTGTTGTGTTGAAGGTGAGGATGCAGGGGCCATCATCTATATGAGGGGAGTGTTACATGAGTGTAAGAGTGCTTTCTGGCGCAGTGCTCGGCATTGACGCCTATAAAGTCGATGTAGAGGTCGACATGTCCAATGGGATGCCATCCTTTGATCTTGTTGGACTCGCCGAGGGGGCGATCAAAGAGAGTCGCGTACGTGTTCGTTCAGCGATGAAGAACTCTGGTTATCCCTATCCCATCCATTCCCGCCGTATCACTGTCAATCTCGCACCAGCCAATATCCGAAAAGATGGTTCAGGCTTTGACCTGCCGATCGCGCTCGGTCTGCTCGCAGCTCTTGGGAGTGTGCCTTTGCGCTCTTTGCAGGACTTTCTGTTTGTCGGTGAGCTCGCCCTGAGTGGTGATATCAAGCCCGTACGTGGCGTCCTGTCGATCGCCGCGATGGCCAAAGAACAAGGGCTTCAGGCGATCATCGTCCCCTTTGAAAATGGTCAAGAGGCTGCGATGGTCGATGGGATTGACGTCTTTCCGATGTCTTCACTCGGCGAAGTAATCGACTTCTTACTCGGTGAAGCCGAGCTGCAGCCTCTCGAAACGCCAGTCTTCTTTGATGATGCAGCCTATGCGTCGAGATTGGATTTACAAGATGTGAAGGGGCAAGAGCAGGTGAAGAGAGTCTTGGAGATCGCGGCGAGTGGGATGCACAACCTGCTGATGATTGGACCGCCTGGTTCTGGTAAGACGATGTTGGCGCGTCGTCTTGCCACATTGCTACCACCTCTTTCCTTCGAGGAGTCCCTTGAGACGACCAAAGTTTACAGTGTCAGTGGACTCCTCCATGAGAACAAGCTCATCCATGAGCGTCCTTTCCGAACACCACACCATACCATTTCTGATGCCGGATTGATCGGCGGTGGAGCGTTTCCCAAGCCGGGAGAAGTCTCACTCGCACATCGTGGCGTGTTGTTCCTCGATGAGCTGCCAGAGTTTCGCCGCCACGTACTCGAAGTGTTACGTCAACCGCTCGAAGAACACGCAGTGACCATCGCACGTTCTGCGATTACTTTGCGCTACCCTGCGGATTTTTTGTTGGTCGCGGCGATGAACCCGTGTCCTTGTGGGGCTGGTGGGATGGGATGTCGTTGTGCACCCAATGATATTCGGCGGTATCGCAATCGGATCTCCGCACCTCTTCTCGACAGGATCGATCTGCACGTTGAGGTGCCTGCCGTTCCGTTCCAGGATCTGAGTGAGGGGCGTCTTGGGGAGACCTCGAAGGTCGTCAGAGAGCGTGTGTTGCAAGCGAGAGCGATCCAAGCAAAGCGTTTTCAGGGAGCGCCGATCTTTGCGAACGCACAGATGGGGCCGGCTGAGCTGCGAGAACATTGCGAGGTCGATCAGCACAGTCTTCAGATCCTTGAGCGAGCTGTTCATCAATTTGGTATGAGCGCGCGGGCCTTCGATCGGATCATGAAGGTCGCGCGGACCATCGCAGATGTCGAACAATCTGAGGATATCCTCAGTCAACATGTCGCCGAAGCGATTCATTATCGCACATTGGATCGGCGGTATTTTCACTAAACTTCACATTTCTCCAGGAGGGGACGATGTCATTGAAAGAAAAACTTCAGGCGGTCGCAGGGTTGATCGCGTCGGTGGAAAAGCAATTTGGTCAGGGGGCGATCATGCGATTGTCACCTGATATCAAGGACTCATCACAACAGGTCATTTCGAGTGGTTCGATTGGTTTGGATCGGGCGTTGGGGATTGGTGGGTATCCACGTGGTCGTGTTGTCGAGATATTTGGTCCCGAATCGGCCGGAAAAAGTACGCTCGCCTTACACGCCGTTCACTCCTGTCAAAAGCAGGGAGGGATCGCGGCCTACATCGACGCCGAACATGCGCTCGATACGACGTATGCGACGGCGCTCGGTGTGGAGGTGAGTGACTTGTTGCTCTCGCAGCCTGATTGTGGTGAGCAGGCGCTTGAGATTGTCGATTTGTTGGCGCGTTCACAGGCTGTCGATTTGATCGTCGTGGATTCTGTGGCGGCGCTTGTTCCGCAAGCGGAGCTGGAGGGGGCGATGGGGGACCAACATGTCGGCTTGCAAGCTCGTTTGATGAGTCGGGCGCTTCGCAAGATCGTGGGGATTGTGCAGCGGTGTGGTGTGACAGTGATCTTCATCAATCAGTTGCGGCAAAAGATCGGCGTGATGTTCGGCAATCCCGAGACGACCACAGGAGGACATGCCTTGAAGTTTTACTCATCTGTGCGGTTGGATATCCGTCGCGCAGGGCCAATCAAGGCCGGTGACCAGATCAAAGGCAACAGAGTGCGGGTCAAGGTCGTCAAGAATAAGATGGCAGCGCCATTTCAGAAGGTCGAGTTTGATGTGTTGTACGGTGTGGGGATCTGTCATCTGAGCGAGCTGCTCGATATGGGGTTGGAGACTGGGATCGTTGAGAAGTCTGGAGCATGGTTGCGCTATGAGGGCGAGAGCCTGGGGCAGGGGCGCGACAAAGCGCGCGATTTCTTGCGGGAGAACGAAGCCATTCGCCAAGAGATCTACGACAAGGTGATGTTGGCGCTGAATGGAGAGGACGACGTCCAGGAAGATCCAGAAGAGACATCAACACCCAGTACTTCGACGACAAACACAAAATCCACCAAGTCTTCAAAGAAGTCCCGCCGCGCAAAGAACACATCCAGCAAGACAAAGCAACAGGCCGTCGCCTGAGTATATAAGGGTGAAGGATTTTTTTCTATTGGGGGACATGAATGCCCCCCAAGCGCGGGCATACGCCCTTGCCTTCCCCCCCAGTTGAACCCCTTCGGGGTTTTTTTTTGATAATCATAAAAACGTGCAGGGCTTCATCATACTCGGGCTGGTTTTTGTTAATGTTTCTCTCTTCCAACTACACAATGGTTACTTGTAACTCCTCGATCGCTAAAAGAGTACTTTTCTCTTTGATGTCATCCATCCCCACAAATCACTGGCTTGTCCATTATCGTCGGACTCCTTGTGGAGAAGGCTTCAAACCGAAAGTATTTTGTCGTTGAAATCCACCTTGAGAGGAACTCGTGAACATGTGAGAGAACCACATGCTCTTTATTCTCAACCACCCTCTGGTGGTGATGCTAGATGCTCTTAAAGAGTATGGGGTTGTTGAAGATACGAAAGAACCTCATGGTTGGCCTTCCTCTGAAGAGTATGAATGGGAACTTTATTCGGTTGGTTTTTTTTATCTTGGGGATCTGGTGAGTCTGCGAAAGGGCATTGGTTTGTGAAGCGCAGGAGCCAGAGGATGGGGGAATAAGCCACCTTGAATGGTCTCATTGAGTTCATCAAGTGAATTTTCTTGTTGCTTTTGCGAATGCTTTATGTCATGTTTTGTCGCGATGTCGCATTTGCAGTTCAAGGAGAGGAAGAGGTTTATGTTTTCCCCCAACGTATAAATAGTCCAAGTGCTCCTCACTCTCTGATCACACCAAAGGAGTCCATAGCAATGAATGTTGTCCTTACCCCTGTGCTTGAACGGTTTGTCCATGAACAAGTCCGCTTGGGCAAGTATGTCAACGCCAGTGAAGTTGTACGCGATGCCATACGTCGGATGATGGAAGAGTCTGAGCAACAATCAGGCCCACAAAGTGAAAGTGCAGATGAGGATAATTCCTTGGCTCGGAGGGTCCTCCTGGATACGGTGGAGGATATTTATCCCGGCAAAAAATACCGGATTGGGATGGGTGGCAAACAGGGCCATCTACTCCGGATTACAGGGAGCCTTGATGGGGATGATGAAACCTTCGTTGGAGTCACTGTTAAGCTCGAAAACTACGAACGTCGTTGGAAGGAAACTGCATGGTTCTTCTTCCGGGAACTGCGACAAGGAGAGATTGAGACGGACTTCCCGCTCAGAGATGAAAGAGACAATTACGAAAACGTCTGGTGGTGGGGTTTTAAACCGCTGGAGATAGAAAACAAAAATTCGGTGTACGAATTTGACCTAATAGAGCTTACAGAGCGTATCCGCCAACATTTCGAGAAGTACAGCCACTTACGTTTCAAGGGTATCTCCACGTTCCAGTTCGGTAAGAATGCGGACGTGATCTCCATCTCAATCTATCAAACAACAAGAGAAAAACCATGAAGTCTCGGCGTGAAATTTGGGTTGTGCAATGAGAGGGAGGCTCTGGAGTTACAAAGACGGTGATTCTTTCATTGAGGCTTGCAAAGTCATTCGAGAGGAGAATTCAACGGAGTGGCTGGTTGTCAAAGAAATCTCTTGGGCTTCTGTACCAGAGGCCGTCGTGGAAGCCCTAGAGTCTTGGAATCTTGATGAGGTTGTATCAACAAAGCAGGACGTTCTGATAAAAGAGTCTGCCATCAGCCCACGATACGACATGGTCATTGACGTGTAAGTCTGTGATGGGATCGGATCTTTCGAGGTCGAGGACCAATTTCACACCTTCGGTGTACCTTCTTTGAAGTTTCAAATAGACAAACCAGAGGTTGATTGGTGGGGGGTGGACGAAGATCAGTCGATGTTTCGAACGTTGGATGGTCGCCCCATTGTAGCCACCGAACTCATCATTAATGATGTTCATAACCTCCACAGGCAGAAATATCCGGCGGTAGAAGACAATCTTTCAAATAGGAGATGAAGCTATGTGTCTTACATTATCAGGGACTTTAAACTGGAACGATGGCCAACAACGCACCTTTGATCAGATCATTTTCTCTGCGCAAGGACAGCCAGTCCGAACTCGTGCTTCATTGATGGACTGTTACCCTGAAGAAATCGTGGACCGTATATCGTTCGATTACAAGTGGGAAGAGAACGGGCCAACGTACACTGTTCAACTGAGGAGGAATGGTGGCGAATTCTCAGGCTCAAGCCACACCTCTGCCGGACCTACCAATGAAGACATCCGTTGTAGGTTGTACAGACGGACTGATCAGGAGATTCTATTGCTGGGGCGATGGATAGACGGCAAGGACCACTTTGAGTGGCGGGCGATTATCGCGATCGATTGAAGGTCCTAGAGGACAAGCGATTTACCTCATTAGAAAAACGACTCTGTCTGAGTATATAAGGGAGAAGGATTTTTTCTATTGGGGGACATGCATGCCCCCCAAGCGCGGGCATGCGCCCTTGCCTTCCCCCCAGTTGAACCCCTTCGGGGTTTTTTTGTTTATCGGGACATTTGGGTGTTGAGGGTTTTTATCTTTGTGGTCGCGCTTTTGAGTTTTGCGGTGAAGGTCTTGGAGGGGATACTGTTGAGTAGTTTGCTCACATCGTTGAGCTTTTTGCCGATACCTACCTTGCTCGCGATCTTTTTGATTGTGTTTTCTGCCTTTTGGACGCCTGGGATTTTTACGATCTTGTTTTGGATCTTTCTCATGATTGGGTCGATCAGCTTTTTCATCGCTGTCTTGAAGGCTTTTTGGGCAGCAGAGGTGTATTTTTTGATGTCCTTCACCAGGTTTTTGGGGCGTGTGCATTTTTTGGTTTGTTTGCGGATTTTGCCAACCTTGATTTTGAATTTGACGCACACACGTTTGGCGAGGAGTGCCTTGATTTGATTGGAAAATAATTTTAATGGAATCAAACCTTTTTGTAACGTCTTCATCATTGTGCGGGCTGTGTTCAGGGGGGCTTTGAGGGGGCTGAGAGCTGCTGATGCGCTGGAGACAGCACTTTTGAGCGGCTTGAGTGCTGCGAGGATCTTGTTATTTGCGGTACGCATCTGGCGGACCATCGGGGCCAGTTGTGTCATCAAGGCGATGTACTTTGCGGCCGCATCATTTGCACTACATGAACGCTTTTCGGCGGACATATTTTCGTCTACATCGGGAAGATCGTTGAAGCTTACATCGCACTTACTTTTGTTGTTGGATTTGCTTATGCAGTTGCGGTAGGCTTTTTTGACTTCCATACAGGTGAGCTTTGCAGCCGCTTGATAGGCCATGATTGCACCTGCGGCGTAATCCCAGTATTTGAAGAGTTTCAGCGATTTCTCGTAAAAGGTGACAACGGGATGTTGACCGTAGACAGAAGCACCAAGATTCCCTTCACGCAGTTTTCCGACAAACACAGTCTTAAAAAAGTTGTTTGTTTTTTTCATTTTGATCGACGAAGCTGATAATGCGGGGAGAATTGCCTTAAAGAACGCTCGTGTCGCTGGCACAAATACTGGAATGATGCGTTCCGCGATCTCTGCTTGGTTCTCTGCAAGCTCCAGGGTTTGTGCGTTGACTTTGGTGATCACGATTGTATACGATGTTGACGCAAGTATCGCTTTAAATAAGGTCGTGCCTGCCCAAATCGCTGTAATGGAAGACTTGATCTCTTCCGAAGTGTTGATGTCGCTCTTGCAAAATTTGTAAAGCTCGGACTCTGCCCTCGCCTTTGTGCCGAAAGATACAAGCATCATACACATCGCAAGCACACAAAAAAATCTTTTCCTACTCATGAGATAGGCTCCTTTGGTAATGGGGGTAGATGTAGCGTGTTACAGCACAAAGTGTTCCGAAGATTGTTTGAATTGTAAGTGTCTGAAGTGACAGACGATTTGTGTTGGGAGGAGGGGGGGAGGGATGTTATATTCAACGATCATTGAAAATGAGTCTCAACGATCGTGTTGGAGAACTTGCCATGAAGAGAGGGGTGTCCAGGATCCTGGAAAAAAGTCCAGGTGTCTTGACAATTCCAGGATCCTGGAATCGAAATCGTAAGCGTGCATTTTCCATAACACCGATGTCTTCATTCTTTTCCTTTGCACTACACGTTGGTACATTTTTTGAGTTGAGAGGAGGAAGAATATGTCTGGGGAGTAGTGTGTTTTTTGGGAAGAATGGTTTGCGATATAGGTGATTGTGATGTGGAAGTATTTGTGTGTTTTCATCTTTTCTCTGACATTGTTTTCATGTGCTACACGGGAGTATGCAAAGGATTGTACCTCGGAGTGTAGGGAGAAGGGACATTGTCATTTGTCATTCGGTTCATGTGTGCCTTTGCAAGATGGGGATTGTAGCAGGAGCCAAAAGTGCGAAGATGATGGCGTGTGTTACTATGACGAAGGAGAGTGTGTCGTTAAAAACGGGGACTGTTCGCAGTTTAGCGGTTGTTATTCGGATGGCAAGTGTCACTTTGATGGTCAACGATGTGTGGTGAGACAAGATTACGACTGTCGGCAAAGTGCGGTTTGTAAATACAATGGGCGTTGCACTGCCTTAGGGGGCGAATGTGTTGCGTCATCACCAAAAGATTGTGCCCAATCGTATGATTGCGAAATGGAAGGGCTGTGCTCTGTAGAGCGCGGTAAATGCGTGGCAAAAGGGCAAGATTGTGTTGAGCTTCTTATGTGTGTGAAACGAGGGAAATGTTCTGCTGTTCGCGGAGTGTGCAGTGCCCAAAGTGATGAAGATTGTGCTCGCTCCGAAGATTGCAGGGATTATGGGGCCTGTACGATGAGTGAGGGTGGATGTATCGCGTCGGATGATGAGGATTGCAAAGCATCTACTATATGTAAGAAGGAAGGCTATTGTCATGTGTATGAAGGGGCTTGTTTTCCTGGAAGTGACGCTGGCTGCAAGGACTCTGAGGCTTGCCGCAAACTTGGGACATGTAAGCTCGAAAAGCACGATGAATTGAATATAAAAGGTCGGCCTTTTCGGTTTTGTGTTCCCGGTAGTGATGAGGATTGTGAGAGGAGTGATGAATGCCTTTTGCATTCGAAATGCTATTATGTGCAGGGCAGTTTTTCATGTCTGCTCGTGTCGCCCGGAGGTTGTTCAAAGAGCGATGATTGTGTGCTGAAAGGCCTGTGTTCCTCTGTACAGGGGAGTGGGGTGAGCTGTCTCGCAGCAGAGAACACCGACTGTCAAAAGAGGAGCGAAGTGTGTGAAAAGTACGGAACATGTACTGCTCGCGGTGGGGTTTGTGTTGCGGAAGATAAAGAGGATTGTCAGAGCTTGTGCAAGGAAAAAGGTCACTGTCATCCTTTGGGCGTGAAAGGTTGCGTGGCCAACGATAACAACGATTGTTTGTCCAGCGAAAACTGCCAAAAACTTGGACACTGTACGGTGGTGGATCGCGACTGTCGTCCGACACGTGATGAAGATTGCCGAAGGTCGCAGCTGTGTAAAAGAAGTGGGTTGTGTGGTTTTCGTGACAAACAATGTCGTGCCGTCAAAGCGCAAGACTGCCGTGATAGCGAACTGTGTCGACTTGAGGGGTTGTGTCGTCTGTCAAATGAAGTGTGTCTTGCACTGAAAGATTCTGACTGCGCAAACAGCGAGGCTTGTAAGGTACACAACCAATGCCTGGCCGAAGAGGGAAAATGTATTGTTTATTGAGCTCATTGGAAGGAAAAAGCACCCTCTTTTCCCAAACTCTTCTTTCATCAAGTGACCTCAACCTTGCATCGAAAAGGACCGACTCCCTCGGAGCGTTCTTCTAGCGCGGTACAAAGTAAAGGTGTGATGGGATGAGTGTACGAATGTGCTCTCAATCGAATGATGGAGTGTGATGATGCGTTATTGTCGAGTCTTATTTGTCCATGTTTGTGCTGCTGTGTTGTTCGCCTGCTCTGGTTTCAGCGGTGGTTGGATGGAACCACCTGTGAACAAAGGTCGGTGTGATGAGAGCGAGGATTGCAAAGAGAGAGGCGCATGTGTGCACATCGTACATCTCAATGAATGTGTCGTCGAGTCCGATCTCGATTGCCAAAGAAGCCAAATCTGTAAACGTGAAGGAAAATGTTTTGCGATAGAAGGAGCTTGTCGAGAGAAGACTGTCGATGGGGGAGAGGGGGGTGACGGACAGAAGAATGTTGAGGAGAAGATTCCTCTGCGATGTGCGGACAAACAAGCGTGTGCGATGGATGGTTTGTGTGAAGATATGGATGGAAGGTGTGTAGCAAACACAACTTCTTGTCAGGTCAGTCGGGCGTGTAAAGACAAAGGCCAGTGTCACGTGGATAGAGGCGTTTGTGTCGCTTTGTCCGAAAACGATTGCAAGCAAAGTTTGTATTGTCAACAAAAGGGCCTTTGTACGTTCGATAAAGGCCAGTGTGTCGTGACAACAGAACAGAGTTGTTCGCAAAGTGATGTCTGTCGGAAGTATGGACAGTGTGTTCTTCAAAAGGGGACGTGTGTTGCGCCTTCGGATGCGTATTGTGAGGGGTTGGCTCTTTGTAAAATCAACGGTCTTTGTCGGGCCATTGGGGGAAAGTGTGTGGCAAAACGCGACATTGATTGCGAAAAAAGTACTGGATGTCGGACATCAGGTCGTTGCACCGCAGACAAAGGGGAGTGTGTCATTTTGGTGGATGAAGATTGTCAAAAAAGCGATGCCTGCAAGACTCACGGGCGCTGTTGGGCAAAAGAAGGAGCGTGCATCTCTATACAAGAACACAATTTCAATGAAACGAACCTCCCTGATGCCGGAGAAGTTACTTCATACGACTGATCACTCTTGTAAAGCAGAGCTTTTTCAGGATTGGAAGACTCTGTAGGTGTTGTGTTGGATAGAGTGTTTCACTGTGTCCGAGAGGTAGGGGGAGGCGTTTATGATATCGAGCTGTGTCTCTGTCAAAAATCCCAGATAACATTGCTCCAAGGATGTGAAGTGAGGTGTGTAGGCGAAGCTCTCTATCAAATCATCTGTGAAGGTCATCCCATTCTTGATGTAGTATTCTTCGAAAGTTGGTCCCTCATACTCTTCCTCCGATCTCCACTGCGGGACAATGCTCAGGTGTGTGAGCTGCGTCTGTTGGATCGATTCACAAAGCATCGTGAGGATTTCCGTTCTGTCTGCAAATTGTGCATGCATATTTAATGTTTGTATAGACGAAAGGTTTGGACTTTGGAGGAGAGCATTGAACGCTTCAACTGGAGCGCCTGAATCCCCTATCTGTAAGGAACGAAGCGATGAAAGGGATGGGTTTGAGGCGATGTCTTGGATATCTTCTTCGTGTATATCGGTCTTTCGGAGATTGAGCTGTCGAAGTGATTTGAATGGGGGGTGGTGTCGGAAGCTGCGACCCAATCCTTCAGCTGATGTGTAATGGCTTATGTCGAGCAATCTGAGCTGAGGAACAAAAGGTGAGCCAAGGAGCTGCTCAATTCGTTCGTTCGTCAAAAAGCCCGCACTGTGCAATCGTAAAGTATGAAGAGATGTCAGATGCTCTGCACTAGAAAGAGGCTCAACCAGTGTATAAGCTGAACCGTAGGCCCTTGAGAGATCAAGTTCTTCGAGGTTTTTGAGTCCTTCGTTTGCGAGCATGTGTGCCATCAGTCCTCTATCCCGGAAGGAACATTCCCTCAACGACAAATACTTGAGCGCTGGAAAGCAATGTGAACCAACCAGACCCTCCACAAAAGGTTTGGTGAGCGGATTACCTTCAAGGCTGAGGTGTGTGACTTGTGATATTCCCTCCCACTGTCCCAACATTTTGTAAAAGCCTTTGGGGAGCTTTTTGTTGTTGCCCAGGTTGATTTGGGTGATGTGTCGAAGATCGGGGCTGGCAAAGAGTGTATTTGTTGGTTTGCCTGTAAGGTTAAGATCGAAGAGGTTGATCTTCTTCAGAATGCGGTGTTTGGGGGAGTATTTGCCTGTAAATAACTCCTGGAGCCAGTGGTTTGGAGGCTCAAATGGTGGTGTATAGGAACGCTTGTCTTCTCGGTTGAAGCTCCCTGCGTCGGACCAGTTGGGTGTGTGTTGGGAAAAGTGCGCGAGGACGTACTCGACGACATCTGGAAGGTTACTCTTAGGTGTCTTGTCGAGGACCTGATACAGCTGTTGCCACGTCTCCACCGTCGGCGCATCACCAAGGAGTGAGCGGATATGTGCGATGCTCTCTGTTAGTTCGATGGATTCACCTATTGGGGAAGCTTTCTCTTCGATGTGCAGGTGACCATGCTCAAGAAGGTCTTCAAACTGGACCTCGTTGATCACGATGGTGCCATTGAGCTCCGCACGCTCGGTATATTTTCGTGCTTCCTCTTCGAAATATGTATCTCCGATCACTAACACATCGGTGCTTTGGGCAAGTGTGGCCATGAGTTGTCCGCCACCATTTTGGAGCTTGGACCAGACTCTGGACTTTCGCATTCGCTGAAGTTTCCCAACAATCGTAAAAGATGTATCTTTGATAGTAAGTTCCAAGACTTCTTCTCCTGTCGTTTGGTCGTGTGTCTTCAGTGTAGCACTCTCTATGTCATACCATGTCAGGCGCTTTGTGAGGGGGGTTGTGCTTGTGTCGCGAGGGGAGGGGACGTATGATTGAGCGAGAATGTATACCTGATGGATATCGCAAAACAGGAGAGTGCTGAATGATTCGATACATGTTCATGGCGGTGATTGTGGGATGTGGAGCATTTTTTGTCGGTGAGCAGAGTGCTTCGGCTGATACAAGTAAGGCGCTTCAAGAGGTCTTTGCGCGCGCCAAAAAGGCGCTGGAGACAAAGAACGAAGCCCTCTTCAAAGCGCAATGGCATCCCACCGGCTATCAAAAGAATCTTGTCGGTCGGAGCGGGATTCCTGGACGCGCTGTGTTTGGTCAGGGGGCACGAAAAGGTTGGTATCTACGACCCGATCCCAAAGCTCTTGTGGCCGCTGCAAAGAGCAAACAGCCCATTATCCCTTGTTTGATTTGGTCCACGCGAAGAAAACGCCCTGTCGATAAAGTTTACGCCTTACTCGTGCAGTATCAGAAGCGCTGGGTCATCCTCGGCGCTGGAGAGAATCGAAAGCAAGTGGAAGCGCTCGCATCGAAATCCACGTCTTTTGTCCCACCCACAGCAGCCAAACCAACACCCACGACCAAAACCGCACAACGAACATTCGCAAAGAGTTTGTTCGGAAGCTGGCGCGGTGTCGCACAAACAGAAGGTGGTAAACGCTACCCCCTCAAAAAAATCCAAATCTTTTACATCTTTATGAAGGGCGGTCGGTTCGCATCTTTGATGAAGTTTGAAGGCAAAGACCTCAGACGCAAGAAAGGCTCCTGGTACACCATCGGCGACAAACTCGTGTTGCAAATCGGTCAACGTATCGACATGCGTTTCACCCGCAAGGGCAACAAATTGATGCTTCGTGTCCCCAAACACAAACGCACCCTCCACCTCACTTACTTCCCTGCAACCGTCAAGTAAGCCCGGTCTTCTCTACTATTCACCTCAATCACTCGTAACGTTGGAACTGTGTGATACTCACTTCTTGTGTTGAGAGATCCCACTTGAAGAAGAGCGAGATCGGTTTGTGGTTGGGGATCGTCAGACGAGGCGTTGTGTAGTTGTTTTGTGGGGTGTCTGGGCGTAACACAATGGATGTCTGGTTTTGGAGATACTTTCCATTGCTGCCGTAGCTCACGGTCCAACCTTGTGGGAGGTCTACGTACAATGTCGTCGCGTCCCAACGGAATGAGAGCTTTGAAGTGCTGTTTTCATCGCAGCTTCCGAGCGTCGGGTCAATACCGAGGGTAAAGGCTCCCTTTTTGTTCTGTGGGAACACACATCCGGCCGAACAAACTCCCCCTTCGTCGATGTCTCCACGACCATCATCGTCAAGTCCATTACATCGCTCCAATGGTAACTTGGGAGCCTGTGTCGTCTTTTGGATGGAGTGGATGGTGAAGGTCCCATCTGATGGTCTTTCCCATGTTAGGTTGATGATGATGATTGTATTTTGTGCGATGTGGATCGCGACCTCGCCTTCAAAGGGAGCGCTTATGCTTGTAGAGCTGCTTATTTTGCTCCACTCACCGCCTTTTTTCTTCGATTGGTATTTCCAGTCTCGTTGTCCATAAAGTAACAACACACCATGTCCCGAGCTGAAGTCGAGCTTTTTACCACTTGCGTCTGTGCAAGCCCCATTGAGCGTGTCGAGGTAGAGATAGGATTGATACCCGGTGGGTTTGAAGGTGCCTGATTGCAGTGTGAGAGGGAATCCACAATCTTTAGAACACACGCTACCTTCGTCGATCTGGCCGTCGAAGTTATCATCAAGCCCATTGCAAAGCTCCAAGGCCGGTTGTGGGGTGGTTGGCCTGTCTGTGGAGGTTGGACGTTCTGGTTGTGTCTTTTTCTCGGGGGCGAGGGCTTCTGTCGCTTGCTGCTCTGGTTGGGGACCGGCGTCTTTGGTCACGCGCTCTTGTGAAGTTGGTTCTTGTGTGTTCTCCGGTACATCGCTGCAACCTGTCACAAACATACACACACTTAACAACAGAAGACATACATTCTTCGAGATGTTCATCGCTCAAAACCTCCGGTGTTCAAAAATATCATGGCTGTGGACTCTCTAAAGCAAACTCTATTCCGCTTTGTGTGATCGTTATATGAGCTTTATTATTAGTGGTTTACATGTTTTTGGGAGATTAGGGAGGGGATATGTCGTGTTCTTTTGATGCAATGGGGATAGTTAGTATCCGCTTGGTGAAGTTGGTAGGGGAGTGATTCTTTTTGACATGTGCGAGTGGGTTGTGCTAGTGAAGAGGAGTTGCTGTGGGGTGCGAAAAACCTTGCAATCCGAATGGTGGATCGCCATTCATGCCAAGTGACACCCCAATCCTCACTGGTCCACTCTTTACTGTAGGCGCCCCTTCCCCCTAGGGGGGGGGGACAAACTGGGCGACAACACTCGATGTCCAGTCTATCTCCTGCCCAGTCAAAGAGGACTTCCTTGAAGTCGCCTTGGCCAGTCCATAGTCTGGTGTTGCTCTTTTCCAGTTTGTCCCCCCCCCCTAGGGTGAGGGGCTTTTTGAGCTGAGTGCCCCAGTCTACAGAAAAACGAAGGCTAGCCCCACAGCAACCATCTCTTTCTCTTTCCTCCGGCTTCTTCTCTCTTGGCTTTGATGGCCTTCTCCAGCAAAACAGTAGCCTCAAAACGCAATCAATGATATCCTTGCGCGACCTTGACATGAAACGATCCATTTCCCTGTGTGATAGGCGAGAGAGCACATGCAAAACGATTCGAAGAGTATGTTTTCCTTGGGTAAACAGGCGGTAAGGGATGTGAGCGCGATGGATCTGCGTTCGTTGGCGCTGTACCGCGTTCTTATTGCGTTGATATTGTTGTACGATCTGTGGGTGCGTTCACATGACCTGGTTGCGCATTACACCGATCAGGGGATCTTACCTCGCGACGTTGTGTTCCAACATTTGCAATATCCCTACACATTCTCATTACATATGATCAGCGGACACTGGCTTGTCCAGGCGCTGTTGTTTGGTCTCGCAGCGCTCTCGGCGCTTGCGCTGTTGTTTGGCTGGCGAACGCGGCTCGCGACCTTCTTGAGTTGGTTGTTTGTCACGTCGATCCAGGCGCGGAATCCGCTTCTGCTCGACGCAGGTGATGGGATCTTGCAGCTGTCTCTCTTTTGGGCGATCTTTTTGCCCATTGGCGCGATCTACTCTATCGATCAGCTTCGGAGCCGTCAGACGATCTCCAACACGACGCCTTTTGTCGGGCTTCCTGTCTGGACATATCTGCTACAAATGTCTTTTATCTATTGGTTTTCTTTGTTCTTTAAGGTGGGGGACGCGTGGCTGGTGAATCGCACCGCTGTGTACTACGCCGTACATAGTCACATGTATGTCACTCATTTTGGTGAGTGGTTTCAGCAGTTTGATATGCTCTTCCCGCTCCTCACGCGGGTGACTCTCTGGACTGAGTTGTACGCGCCGATTCTGCTCTTTATCCCCTTTTGGGGGGGGAGATTTAGACTGCTCGGGACGATCGCGCTGCTTGGTATGCACTTCTCTTTTCAGCTCTGTCTCAGCCTTGGGCTCTTCTCGATCATCCCGCTGATCGTCTTGCTACCTTTGTTGCCACCGATCTTTTGGGAGACGCTCTCCAGATTGTGGATCACCACCAGAGAGTTTTTTGTGTTCCGTTGGTTTGAACGCTTGGCCCATGCCTTCGCGACGCTTTGTACGATGCTCTTTTCACCACGCCTCGAAGGTCATCGAAGACAAACACGTTTACACGCTCATCCTCTTTTGCGCATCGCCGCGCTCTACGCTTTTGTCGTGATCTTTTGGGCCAACGTCGCCTCTGTCAATGACAAATACCCTATGCCCAAGGTCGTGAAAAACTCCTACCTGTTTTTGCAGCTTACACAAAACTGGGGGATGTTTTCACCCAACCCACCGACGACTTATGCGTGGTATGTGTTTGTCGGTGAGCTTGAAGATGGTAGCTATGTCGATCTCTTCAAGGTCGAACACCAGCCTGATATCAAGCCCACACTTGATTGGAAGTTTCACTATCTCTCCCGTGCCGTCAAGAATTACCGACATGGGAATCTCATGGGAGAGCTGTGGGATAGTGACGATATGACCCTCGTCAAGCCTTATGTGCCGCACTATGTGCGCCATCTATGTAAGGTGTGGGAGACGAAGAAAGACAAGCTCGCCAAGGGGAAAGAATTACTTGGTGTTGCGCTCTTCTTGATGGTTGGGGAGAATCTCCCCAATCACAAACGCAAATTCATCGGTAAGCACCAATTTTATGCAGGCACCTGCCCGAACGGGGAGGCGATCAAGTAGGCCGATCGTTTTTGCAAGTCAGTGTGTGATGAGGGGAGGTGTCGGCAAGGGGAGGGATGCACAGCAAACCATCTTCCAGGTATTTGTGTCAAAAGACAAAGCTCATCAAACGAGGTTTTCTGACGACGTCTTTTGCATTCCAAGCGCGACAACTCGTGAATAAGTGCATCGCTCCCCTTGCCAAACCGAGAGTCTCAAGGTTTGAGTCCGGATTGCTGGACGAACGTAAGCTCGGACTGAGAGGGTTCTTACACCCTTTCTTACTTGAACTGTATTGTTTTGCTGGAGTTGAAAAGGCGTTGTGTTGAGGGGTGTTGGAGTTGGGGCAGAAGGGAGGGGAGTCAAGCAGGCTGGACGCCTACATTACTTCTTTTTCTTGAAGACTTTGCGCTTCTTGAAGATTTTGGGCTTCTTCTTGAAAACTCGGGGTTTCTTGAAGAATTTGGGCTTCTTGAAGAATTTTGGTTTCTTGTAGAACTTGGGCTTCTTGAAGAAACGGGGCTTCTTGAAGAACTTGGGCTTCTTAAAGAAACGGGGTTTCTTGTAGAAGCGGGGTTTTTTGAAGAACTTGGGTTTCTTGAAGAAGCGGGGCTTTTTGTAGAAGCGGGGCTTTTTGAAGAACTTGGGTTTCTTGAAGAAGCGGGGTTTTTTGAAGAACTTGGGTTTTTTGTAGAAGCGGGGCTTCTTGAAGAATTTGGGTTTTTTGAAGAACTTGGGTTTCTTTTTGAAGATTTTGGGCTTCTTCTTGAAGACTTTGGGCTTCTTCTTGAAGACTTTTGCGTTGGCAGCTGTCGAACCTACAACGACAAATGCAAAGCAAGCGAGGATCAAGGTAGCGATTCTTCTCATAGTTGCTCCTATTGAGATGAGATTGGGAAGTTAGGGTGCCACACATCGATCAGAGGAGATCATACTGTTTTGTATACGGTTCTCTGATGTCATGTGTGGGTTTAGACGTCTTCTTCACAGCTGTATTCAAAAAAATGTACACTTTTTTTTCGTGCTTGAAAAGAGGGCTTCTCTTGTGTTTCTATCACCTGTCAGAAGTACATTTTTCACGTTTTGATGTGGACGCTTGGTCTGGACAGAAGGAGTGACCCCGTGGCATTTTTGGGAAGAGTATTTTCGGCGGATCTACGGTCTCTTGCACTATATCGTGTGTGTGTCAGTTTGGTGTTGTTGTACGATCTGTGGGTGCGTTCACATGACATCGTGGCGCACTACACAGATCAGGGCATTCTCACACGTGAGATGGCCATGAAGAACCTGCATTATCCATTGTCCTTTTCGCTGCACATGATGAGCGGGCATTGGTTTGTGCAGGTGTTGTTGTTCCTCATTGCAGCGGCAGCGGGCTTTGCGCTGTTATTTGGTTGGCGGACACGGCTCGCGACCTTTGTCAGTTGGTTTTTGCTGCTCTCTTTGCAAACGCGCAACACGTTATTGTTGAATGCGGGGGATTCGATCCTCGTGATCACACTTTTTTGGGGGATGTTTATGCCCTTGGGGGCACGTTATTCCATCGATGCGATCAAGCATTCATACTCTCGTAAGGTGATCCCTGATTCGATCTCCTCGCTCGCGGTTGCTGCCTTTATGTTGCAATTGGGGTGTTTGTACTGGTTCAGCGTTGTGCTCAAGTCGGGCCCAGCCTGGCACAAGGACTTTACGGCGGTGTACTATGCGCTCCATGTTCGCGAATTCATCACACCGACGGGGATGTACTTGAGGCAATTTGAGTGGATATTGCCTTTCTTGACGAGGGTGACGATCTGGACGGAGGTGGGCGCGCCGCTGTTGTTGTTCCTGCCATTTTTCGGTGGGAGGATTCGGCTCTTTGGGGTGGTTGCTTTACTTGGTATGCACTTCTCCTTTCAGCTCTGTCTCAACCTTGGGCTCTTCTCTGTCATCCCTCTCATCGCGCTCTTTCCTCTCCTGCCGACTGTCTTTTGGGAGATGTTGGAGAGATGTTGGATGCTCGTGAAGGGCTTCTTTCTGTTTGCTTTTTTGCAGACACTTGTACACGGTGTTTCGTCGCTTATGACGGCGTTGTTTGCTCCTCAGAGTGATCGTGAACACAGATCTTTTTCACTTCGTCAGAGTTTGTTCTCCAAGGTGTTGGTCGTTTGTGCGTTTGTCGTTGTCTTTTGGGCCAATGTTGCCTCGATTAAGCCGTCCTATACAATGCCTGAGTGGATGGAGTCTCTCCACTATGCGTTGCTCCTCGATCAAGAGTGGGTGATGTTTGCCCCTGAGCCTTCAAAGTACGACAGTTGGTATGCGATCCCTGGCGAACTTGCCGATCATTCTCACATCGATGTCTTCAAGGTCCACAACAATATCCCCAACCCGACAAAGGTAAATTGGGATGGTTACAAGCATCTCTCGATGAGGATTCGAAATTATCGTTGGAGCAATTACTATATCCGTCTCTTTGATTACGATGAACCAAAAAACCTCAAGGTCTATTGGCCTCGATATATCCGTTATATGTGTGGTCAATGGAACTCCAACGCCCCTGAACAAAAGCAGTTAATCGCGATTGGCGTGTTCATGTTGACGAGTCTAACAAAACTTAATGGAACAAGCGAACTCATCGAGAATAAGAGGGCATGGTTAGGTCGTTGTCCCGATGGTCAGGTGATCAAAGAAGAGACTGATGGCAAAGAGAAAACAGCCCCGACCACAAAGCCTGCAAGCTCTAAACCCACGACGAAATCAGCAAGTTCTAAACCTGCGACGAAATCAGCCCATTGATAAGGGTTTTTTGCCGGCATATGCGGGGTTTTGCTAGAAATCTGATCCGGCAGACGTTGCACCAGCGCAGCGCGCTGGACCGCATTTGAACCCCTTCGGGGTTGGGGCTTTACCACTGACAGAGCCCTTCTCGGAGAGGCTTCTCTTCGTGGCTGATTTGCTTCGTACGCTTTGCAACATATGCCTCGACAAACTCACCACCCTGTCACTTCGTGACATCCCTCCTCTCAA
>MDTD01034252.1_pt1 | contig 58470 bp, 55 predicted proteins | sample 811221 | NCBI WGS metagenome assembly MDTD01 (sample SAMN05326646, study PRJNA326480) | marine metagenome | isolation source: seawater | place: Pacific Ocean: South West | collected 2011
AATGTACTGCCGGCAGAGCGTCTCGACCTCGCCGGCGAGCCACAGCGCCTTGTCGAGCGTGCGCTCGAAGCAGATCATGCCGTGATTGGCGAGCAGGCAGGCCTTGCGGTTCTCCAGGGCGGAAAGCATCGCCTCGGAGAGAGCCTGCGTGCCGAAGGTGGCATAGGACGCGCAGCGCAGGGTCGTGCCGCCGGCGACCGCGATCATGTAGTGGAACGGCGGAATGTCGCGGCGCAGGCAGGACAGGGCCGTGGCGTGGGGCGAATGCAGGTGCACCACCGCGCCCGCGTCCGCATGACCGGCGTAGATGTCGCGGTGCATCCGCCACTCGGACGAGGGCAGGAAGGGCCCCTCGTGGCTCCCGTCCATGGCCACCGGCACGATCTGGTCCTCGCTCATCGCGTCATAGGCGATGCCGGACGGGGTGATCAGGAAGCCGTCGTCGGTGCGCAGCGAGACATTGCCCGATGTGCCCTGGTTGAGGCCCGAGGCGTTCATGGCCAGGCAGGCGTCGATGATCGAGCGGCGGTGGGCTGTCACGGGCGGGTTCCTCGGGCGGGTTTCAGGCCGGAGCCGGCGGCGTGTCGGCAAGGCTGGCCGGGCGGGGCAGGATACGGCTCTTGGGTTTCGGCGCGGCGGCATATGGGCGCTGGCGCGAAAGAGACCGAAACGGACCCTGACGGTCCGGGCCTGTGGTGCCCCTGGTCCGACTCGAACGGACACTCCGGTTAGGGAAACGGATTTTGAATCCGTCGCGTCTACCAATTCCGCCACAGGGGCATTCGCGGCACGGACGAGAGCCGTGGCGACCGGGCGCGATCATAGTCACGGCGCCTGCGTCGTCAATTGAAACCTCCGGCCTGTCCAAGACCGGATGCCGCAGCGGATTGAGATGACAAGCGGCCCGCGTCCGGCTATTGAGCTTTCATGTTGCGCCGCCTCTACGACTGGACAATGTCGCTTGCCTCGGGACGCCGCGCGCCGCTGGCGCTCGGGGCGGTTTCGTTCGCGGAAAGCTCGTTCTTTCCGATCCCTCCCGACATCCTGCTGATCCCGATGGTGATCGCCCGGCGGACGAAGGCCTTCGCCTATGCGACGATCGCCACCGTCAGCTCCGTCATCGGTGGTGCGGTGGGCTATGCGATCGGGGCTTTCCTGTTCCTGCAGGTGGCCGAGCCCATACTGGCGTTCTACGGTTACCTCGACAAGTTCGAGCAGTTCGGCGCCCGCTTCAACGAATACGGCGCGTGGATCGTGTTCATCGCCGGCGTGACGCCCTTTCCCTACAAGGTCATCACGATCGCCAGCGGCGCGACCGGCCTCGACTTCGCCGTCTTCATGGTCGCCAGCGTGCTGGCGCGGGGCCTGCGCTTTTTCGTGGTGGCGGGCCTGCTCTATCTTTTCGGCCCGCCGATCCGGACCTTCATCGAGAAGCGGCTCGGGCTCATGTTCACGATTTTCGTGGTGGGGCTCGTCGGCGGCTTCATCGCGATCAAGTTCCTGTAACGCCAAGGGGTTCCCATGCTGCTTTCCCGCCTCACGCCCGCCGTCGCGACGCTGCTCGCATTCGTTGGCGGGCTTGCCGCGATCCTGACGGCCTGGGGGTTCCAGATCCTCGGCGGATACGCACCCTGCAAGCTGTGCCTGGAACAGCGGGTTCCCTACTACATCGGACTTCCGCTCGCGCTCCTTGCGCTGGTCCTCCTCTGGAAGGGGCACATGCGGTCTCTCGCCATGCTGCTACTGCTGGCGGTCGCGGCGGTGTTCGTCTACGGCGCGGGCCTCGGGGTCTATCAGTCCGGCGCCGAATGGGGCTTCTGGCCCGGACCGGTGGACTGCGGCGGCGGGGCCGCGATCCCGAGTTCGGCGGCGGGAATGCTCAATGCGCTCAAGTCGACGCGCGTCGTGAGCTGCACCGAGGCAAGCTGGCGGCTTCTCGGCCTGTCCTTCGCAGGGTGGAACGCGGTCGCCTCGGCCGCCGTGGCGCTGCTGGCGCTCGCGGCGGCGCTGGGGTTGCGTGCCCGGCGCGACCGCACGGTCTGAGGGGATGCGATGACCTCGCGCGAGGAAAAAGACGCCGAACGCCGGGAAGAAGCCCGGCGCACGCTGGCGAGGGCCGAGCGTGAGAGCGAGACCGTGCTGCGTGCCGCCTTCGAGGGGGCTTCGAAGACCCGCGAGGAGGAAGACCCGATCGAGCGCATGGGCCGGCGCATCGGGCGCGGCGCCGGGGCCGTGTTCGCGATCGGACTCGCGATTTACCTCCTGTGGACCTATGTCCTCTAGAAATCGTCCGTAGGGGACGGGGCTTGCTGGAAGGACGCAGGACGCATGGGATTTGTTGACAGGCGCGGCGTTGATCGTGACTGGGCGGGGCTTATGGCCCCCGACCTATCCGATTTCGAGACGTTGGCGCGCCATGCCTTCGACGATCTGCCCGAAGCCTTCCGCGCGCTGTGCGGCGAGATCGAGATCCGGGTCACGGATCTCGCCGAGGACGACGTCCTCGACGCCCTGAGCATCGAGGACCCGTTCGAATTGCTCGGTCTCTTCGAGGGCGTCGGCCTGGCGCAGGGCGGTGCCACCGGCTGGAGCGGGCAGATGCCCAACCGTGTCACGCTCTACCGCCGCGCCATCCTCGACTACTGGGCCGCCTACGAGGAACCGCTCGGCGACATCGTCACCCATGTTCTGGTGCACGAGATCGGCCATCATTTCGGCCTTTCGGATGCCGACATGGAGGCCATCGAGGCGGAGCCGGACGACACGGGGCCGTCTGCGTAGTCGGCACGTAGCCGGCGTGGGGCCAAAGGGCCTCAGCCCTCCGGCAGAAGACCTTCTGCGAACGGCTTTCCCACCGCCCGGCGCGCCATCATGTGCGAGCGCGGGTGGTTGATGCTGTCGACCGCGATGAGCCGCCCCTTTTCCAGATAGGCGACGAAGAAACTGCCCGTCGCCGGATCCCCGAACGTGCGTGCCTCGTCATGGCCGGGCGAGAGGCCGGCGATCTGGAGCTTGACCTTGTACTGGTCCGACCAGAACCAGGGCACCGGATCGTAGTCCGGCTCGCCGCCGGTCAGAGCCTGGGCAACGATCTTGGCCTGGTCGATGGCGTTCTGGACGCTCTCCAGGCGGATCGAGCGGTTGTAGAGGGCGGAGAAGAAGCGGGTGCAGTCGCCGGCGGCGAAGATCGCGTCGTCGGAGGTGCGTCCGGCCGCGTCGACCAGGATGCCGTCGTCGGTCTCCAGGCCCGCGGCGCTCGCGAGCTCGTCGTTGGGCTGGGCACCGACGGCGGTCAGCACCATGTCGCAGTCGATGGTGCTTTCATCGGCGAGCCGCACGCCCTCGACCCTGCCCGTGCCGTAGAAACCGGCGATGGCCGTGCCGAGGCGCAGCGTGACGCCTTCGCCCGTATGCAGCGCCTCGAACCAGGACGAGACGGCGGGCGAGACCACGCGCTGCATGACGCGTTCCTGAGCCTCGATGACGGTCACCTCGTGGCCGAGCTTGCGGGCCACGGCGGCGAATTCCAGTCCGATGTAGCCGCCGCCGACGATGGCGATGCGCGATGGATGCTGGAGATGGGCGCGGATCGTGTCCACGTCGGCGATGCCGCGCAGGCTGACGATGCCCTCGAGATCCGCGCCGGGGACCGGCAGCCGGCGGGGGCGCGTGCCGGTCGCCAGCACCAGCCGGTCGTAGGTGAGGATTTCTCCGTCCGAAAGCCGAAGCTGTCTGGTCTCGCGCTCGATGGCCTCGACGCGGACGCCGAGGCGGCAGGTGATGCGGTTCTGCTCGTAGAAGGCATCGGGGCGAAGCGCCAGCCCCTCGGCGTCGATCTCGCCGGCGAGGTATTTCTTGGACAGGGGCGGACGCTGATAGGGCGCCTGTGCCTCGTCGCCGACCAGCGTGATCGGTCCTTCGTGACCGGCCTGGCGCAGCGACTGCGCGACCTGCGCGCCGGCCTGTCCGGCGCCGACGATGACGATGCTCTCGCCCATGATGTTCCCGTGTCCCTTGGCTTTGCGCGCCAGTCGGCGCTATGCGTGGAGGCGTGGCCAGTGGCCGTGGCAGGAGGAGCGCCGCGCGTGGCAGGAGGACCTCGCGCCGCATGAACCCGGGCGGACTTTGCCCGCGATTTCCGCAAAGCGCAAACGCGGCATCGGCCGCCGGCGTGCTCCGGCATCCGGGAGATAGAGGATGCGGGTCCGTCGGCAAGACACTATGGTGCCGCGTCGGTGCCGTCCGGTCGATCGACCGTGATCCCCTTCGAGGTTGTCTTGGGAAACATCTTGCAGAAAACCGCGCCCGGCATCTTCGTGCTGCTGTGGTCGACCGGGTTCATCGGTTCGAAGCTTGGCGCGCCCTATATCGAGCCCTTTGCCTTTCTCACCGTGCGTTTCGCGCTGGTGTTGCCGGTGCTGGCCCTCATCGCGGTGGCAAGCGGCGCGCGCTGGCCGCGCGGCGGCCGGGCCTGGGGCCGTGCGATCCTGGCCGGCGCGATGATCCATGGCGTTTATCTCGGTGCCATCTTCTATGCCATCGACAATGGAATGCCGGCCGGGGTGACCGCGCTGGTTCTGGGCCTGCAGCCGCTGATGACGGCGTTGATCGCCGGCCCCATGCTGGGCGAGGCGATTGCCCGGCGGCACTGGGCGGGGCTGGCGCTGGGCGCCGCGGGACTGGCGCTCGTCGTGTTGCCGAAGCTCGGCGCGGCCGCCTCCGGCATGACGCCCGCCAACACGCTCATATGCCTCGTGGCGGTGGTCGGCATTTCCCTCGGCACCGTCTACCAGAAGAAGCACGCGGGAACGACGGATCTCGTGTCCGGCACCGTGGTGCAGTATTTCGGCGCGCTCGCCGTCGTCGCACCGCTGTCGCTTGCGGAAAGCTGGCACATCACCTGGTCGGGCGAACTCGTCTTCGCCATGGCGTGGCTGGTGCTTGTGCTGTCGGTCGGCGCGATCCTGCTGCTGATGGTGCTGATCCGGGCGGGCAGCGCGGCCCGGGTCGCGAGCCTGTTCTACCTGGTTCCGGTGGCGACCACGGTGGAGAGCTATTTCCTGTTCGGCGAGACGCTGGTGCCGGCGCAGATCGCGGGGATGGCGCTGGTTGTCGGCGCGCTGCTGATGATCCGCGAGCGCCGGGTCGGTACTCGGCGGATGCCAGCCTGACGGCCTGCCCGCCTACGCCCTGACTAGCCGCCCACACCCTGGAGGCTTGCGGCGGCCTGCTTGCGTCGGCGCAGGATCGCGGCGTTGAGCTCTCCGCCGAAAACGAAACATGCCGAGACCATGTAGAGGAACACCAGCGCCGTCATGACGCCGGCAAGGCCGGCGTAGGTGGAGACATAGTTGGCGAAGCTCGCCAGATAGGCGCCGAAGGCCGCGCCGGCGGCCAGCCAGAGCGCAAGGGTGGCCAGGATGCCGGGCAGAACGTCGAGAAAGCGCCGCCGCTGCGCGGGCAGGAAACTGTGCACCACCAGCAGGCCGCCAAGCGTGAGCAGGGTCGCGATCACGTAGCGGGACAGGTTCAGCCGGTCGACGAAGGGCTCGATCACCGGGGCAAAGGCCAGCGCCGCCTTGATCGCCAGCGGCGCGAAGACGATCAGGAAGGCGAAGGCGATGAGAATCACCGAGCCGGCGATGACCAGCGCGATGGCCATGAGCCTGAGGCGCAGGTAGGAGCGGCGCTCGATGACGCCATAGGCCCGGTTGAGCGCGATCCTGAGCGCGTCCACCCCGTTGGCGGCGAACCACAGCGCGACCACGATACCGAAGGTCAGGGCGTCGCCGCGCGGCTCGGTCAGAACGACGCGGATCTCGCGCGCGATGGGGCCCGCGACCTCCTTCGGCCAGGCATCGAAGAGCAGGGCCGCGATCCGGTCCGCCATGCCGGCCATTCCCAGGAATCCGGTCAGCGCCGCGATGAAGATCAGGAAGGGAAACAGGGCGAGCAGGGACGACAGGGCCACGTGGCTCGCGACCGCGAAGCCGTCGTCGGCGCTCATGTGACGGATGGCGTCGCGAAGGACGGCGAAGGTGGCCCGGAAGGCTCTCTTGAAACGCATGGTGAGACGGTTTTGCGGTGCAGGCGCTGCCTCGTCAACCCGCCCTCGATCAGAGCCATGCGCCAGGCATGGGGGGTGAACCGGTGCGCGCAAGATAATTTCTCCAGGGGCGAGCCAAAAGAAGCATTGCTTCGCGGCAAGGCGGCGGTAATGTGTGCGCTGCACCATTTTCGGCCGCGAAGACGGGGCCGGAGGCGCGAGGGAGAGAGTTTCGGGAGATGGACGGGATGTCGCAGACTGGTCAGGCGGAGATCACGAGGGACGCCGGGGAGACCGGCGCGCTGAGGGCGGCGGCGGTCGCGGACGTGGAGCGGCTCGTGAGGCTGGCGGTCGCGCGGGTGCGCGACCTGGTCGCCGTGGACGGGCGGATTTCCTCCGCGCGCATGGAGGAGGAACAGCGCGCGACGCATGGCCTTGCCTGGCTCGCGACCTATGCGGAGGCGCTGAAGCAACTCGACGCCTGGGCGGCACGTCTTAGCGAGGAAGGCGCGTTCGGGGAGACCGAGGAGCTGACGCTGCGCATCGTCTTCGCCGAATATCTGGCGCAGGTCTTCGGCGGCATTCCCATGAACCAGAACGAAATCGTGCGCCTGGCCGATCTCGGCATCGCGCGGGAGGAGGCCGACGGCTTTCGCACCGCAGCGGTGGACCGGCTGATCGACGAGGGCAGCGCAAGGCATCTTCGCGCCAGGCTTGCGGAACTCATGCGCCAGCAGCGCGGCGTGTCGGTCTTCGGCGCGACAGGGCTTGAGGACACCTATGAGCAGGTGCGCGGCGAGATGCGGCGATTCGCGTCCGACCGGGTCGAGCCCTTTGCCCACGACTGGCATCTGAAGAACGCCTACATCCCGCTCGAGGTCATCGCCGAGATGGCGGATCTCGGCGTGTTCGGCCTGACGATCCCGGAGGAATTCGGCGGGTTGGGGCTTGGCAAGGAGAGCATGTGCGTCGTCTCGGAGGAACTGAGCCGGGCCTATATCGGCGTCGGCTCGCTCGGCACGCGCTCCGAGATCGCCGCCGAACTCATCCTGTGCGGCGGGACGGACGCACAGAAGGCCGGCTGGCTTCCGAAGATCGCATCCGGCGAGGTGTTGCCCACGGCCGTCTTCACCGAGCCCAACACCGGTTCCGACCTCGCCTCGCTGAAGACGCGCGCGGTGCGCGAGGGCGACACCTGGAAGATCTACGGGAACAAGACCTGGATCACGCATCCGGTGCGCGCCGACGTGATGACGCTACTGGCGCGAACGGACCCCTCCGAGCCGGGCTACAAGGGGCTGAGCATGTTCCTGGCGCCCAAGCCGCGCGGCACGGACGACGAGCCTTTTCCGGCGCCGGGAATGTCGGGCGGCGAGATCGAGGTGCTCGGCTATCGCGGCATGAAGGAGTACGAGATCGCCTTCGACGGTTTCGAGGTGGCGCATGAAAACCTGCTCGGCGGGGTGCCGGGACAGGGCTTCAAGCAGCTCATGCAGACCTTCGAGGCGGCACGCATCCAGACGGCGGCGCGGGCGCTTGGCGTCGCGCAGGCGGCATTGGATCTCGGGCTTCGCTATGCGGAAGAGCGCGTCCAGTTCGGCAAGTCGCTGATCGCCTTCCCGCGTGTGTCCGACAAGCTCGCGCTGATGGCGGGCGAACTGATGGCGGCGCGCCAGCTCACCTATTTCTCGGCCTTCCAGAAGGACTCCGGCCGGCGCTGCGACCTGGAAGCGGGCATGGCCAAGCTTCTGGGCGCCAGGGTCGCCTGGGCGGCGGCGGACAACGCGCTGCAGATCCACGGCGGCAACGGTTTCGCGCTCGAGTACCAGATCAGCAGGGTGCTGTGCGATGCGCGCATTCTCAACATCTTCGAGGGCGCTGCGGAGATCCAGGCACAGGTGATCGCGCGCCGGCTGCTCGACGAGCGCAACTGAGACACCTCACGCGCTGGCGCTTGCCCAGCGTTCGACAAGGGCGGTGAAGAAGCTTTCCTGGGCGGCGGCATCGGCCAGTGTGCCGATGCTGTGGCCGACGATGGCGTGATAGAAAAAGGCAAGCAGCCCCTGCGCGGCCAGCGAAGGGTCGGGATGGCCGGGCAGGGCTCCGGCGTCGGCCGCGCGCGTGCAGGCCAGCGTTGCCACCTCCTCAAGCTCCGCGCAGACCTCCAGGAACTGGCGCGTCCAGGGGCCGTCCTTCAGCGTCGACTGCACGAGGAACAGGCGCGCGAATTCCGGATCCTCGCGGTAGAGCGTCAGGAGCGGCAGGAACACACCGGCCAGTGCCTTGCCCGGAGTATGTCGTCCCACGGCTTCGGCGCGTGCGCGCATGTCCGCGAGGATGGTGTCGAGGCCATCGATCTTGGCGGCGATGAGAAGGCCGGTCTTGTCGCCGAAATGCGCGAAAACCGTCGCCTTGGAGACGCCGGCACGCTGCGCGACGGCCTCGGCGCTCGTGGTCTCGAAGCCGTCCTCGGCAAAGGCTGTACGGGCCGCAGCGAGGATCTTCGCGCGCGTGTCCCTTGAACGTTGCTGGGGTCTTCCGACCATGCCGTCCCTCATTTCCCGCGCCCGGCAGCGCGCCCGGTGCCGCGAGCCGGCACCACCAGCGTCGATCACGGATCCGTGATACGTGGAATCAAATATTGACCATGGTCACAAAATGAATGATTACGTGACCACGGTCAATTTTGTAGAGACGGAGCGTGGACGTGGCAAGCAGGGTTTTCATTCTCGACGGACATCCGGGGGCATCGTCCTACTGCGGGGCGATCGCCTCCGCCTATGAGCGCGGCGCGGAAACGGCGTGCCGGGAGGTCAGGATCTTGCGGCTTTCGGCGATGGACTTCGACCCGGACATGCGCTCGGGCTACGGCGAAAAACGCGAGCTCGAACCGTGCCTTGCCGACGTTCAGGAGGCGCTGTCCTGGTGCGATCATCTCGTGATCGCGCATCCGCTGTGGTGGGGCGGTGTTCCGGCCAAGCTCAAGGGGCTGTTCGACCGGACATTGCTGCCGGGCTTCGCCTATCGCTACGAAAAGGGAAAGGCCTTTCCCGTGCCGCTGCTCAAGGGACGCACGGCGGAGGTTCTCGTCACCAGCGACACGCCGGGGTGGTATCTGCGCTACGTCCTGCGGGCACCCGGGTTCCGGGTGATGCGCAAGCAGATCCTGGAGTTCTGCGGCTTCTCGAAAGTGCGGTTCCGCATGTTCTCGCCGATCCACGGATCCGGCGAGGAAGACCGGAGACAGTGGCTTGAAAAGGCGGAGCGATACGGCGCGCGCGGATAGGGCTGCAAGACCACGATCAGGACGGATCGTCGGGGAACCAGCCGAACACGGTGAGGTGCAGCGAGGTCTGGGCGACGCGCTCGCGGGTCGTCATCAGGGCCTGGCCGCCACGATTGTGATAGAAGCGCACGGCTTCCTCGTTGTCGCGCAGCACGCGCAGGGCAAGACCGGACAGTCGCGACTTCTCAAGCGCGGAGCGGGCAGCGTGAAACAGCTCGGTGCCGAATCCCATGCCCTGATGGTCGGGACGCACGTAGAGCTCGTAGATTTCCCCCTCGAAGGGAAGCTCGCGCATCCGGCTGCGACCGAAGGTGGCATAGCCGGCGGGAACGCCGGCCACATGCAGCACGAGAATGCGCACGCCGCGTGACAGCGCCGTGCGCCACCACTTCGGCCCGCGTCGGGAGATCATGCGTTCCAGCTCGATCCCGTCGATGACACCGCGATAGGTCGCCCGCCACGTCTCCTCATGGATCGCGGCAAGCGCTTCTGCATCCTGGGCGCGCGCGGGGCGCAGGGCTGTCAGGCCGAGTGTCATGACCTCATGATAGCCCCGTTTGCGGCAGGACAAAAGCAATGCGAGCAGAGCGCGAAATTTTGTCGCCGCTGTCGGAGGTTGCGAGGGGCACGCAGGAGAAAAACGGGTCCGGAAACGGAAAAGGGCCGGCGCTGAGCCGGCCCTTCCGGTTGCATCCTCGTCCAGGGAAACTGGAGACCAGTGCCTGAACCGGAACCCTTGCCGCAAAACCCCGGGGGGCTGGGGGGCTGTTGCGTTCCGAAGCTTCGCAGCGGGTTCCTTCTGCAACGATGCCGTTATCACCCTCCAAGATGGCGCGGTATGGGCTGCAATTGGGCAAAACTATGAAATCGAACGGACCCCGGTCCGGCACCGCTTTCGCCTGTTCGCCGCCTCCCTTGCCAAACGGGTTTTCCCCGGCCCATCATGACGCTTGCGTGACGGCACGGAGGGTCCGCGACCCGGACCGCAGACCAGGAGGCGCCATGAGCGATCCCGAGGATATATCCGCACGATCCGGGGCGGCGGGCCAGCAGGGGCCGGCCCGGTCCCAGACGCAGGGCCACGCCCAGCCTCAGGCACCGGCGGTGCCGCCTGTCACGGCGTTCCACCGTCGGGAACTGGATCTCATCCTGAGGGTCTACGGGCAGAAGGTCGCAGCCGGAGAATGGCGCGACTATGCCATCGACCATCTCAAGGACCGGGCGATCTTCTCCGTCTTCCGCCGCAGTTCCGAGATGCCGCTCTACCGCATCGAGAAAGTGCCGAGGAACGCGCGCCGTCAGGGTGCCTTCGCGGTGGTCGGCGCGGGAGGGACGATCCTCAAGCGTGGCGGCGAACTGGCCCAGGTGCTCAAGGTCTTCGAGAAGCGCCGGCATCTCAGCCTGGTCTGAGCACCCGGCCCTGATTGACCTGAATGACAATGCGAAACGGCCGCGCGGGGATCGCGCGGCCGTTTGCCTTTGCGTTTGCGGGCGGAAAGGGCGTCAGAACTTCATGCCGACGCTGGCGTTGAGCGCGTGAGACGTCGCGCGAGCACGGTACTCACCCGAATACCCGAGCGTGCCGGTGACGCGCCCCGAGGCCGAGGCGTAGGTCAGACCGGCGGACAGGCGGGCGATGTCGCGTCCGATGCCAAGGGAGCCCGCCGCGACGGGAGCGCCGAGCATGGTTGTCGCGCGGCTGTCGCCGAGCGAGCCGATCGCACGGGCATAGGCGAGGTCCAGCACCGGACGGAACGTGCCGGCGGATGTGTCGAAGCCATTGGCCGTAAGCCGGATGCCGGCGCCCAGATCCGTCTGCGAGGTCGTTGCGGACGGTGCGGTGAGAGCGAAGGCCCCGGCGCCGGTTTCGCTCGTCGAGCCAAGCCACTGGTGCACAAGCCGCGCCTGCGCGTAGGGCTGCAGCGTGGCGAGGGCGGTCTGGAAGGTCATGCCGACACGCGCGTTGCTCCACGCGCCGATATCCGTCCCCTTGGAGGAGCCGGAAAGGCCGCCCGCCGCGCCGCCCGCGCCAACGATGCCCGACCGGCTGGTGGAGGTCTCGAAACGGCTGAGGCCGGCGGCCCCGTCGGCGAACCAGGCGCCGCGCCGAAGCCCGGCGTAGGCGAGTGCGTGCAGCCCGGTGGCGCGGCTCCTGTTGCCCGAACTCGAGGTGCGCGTCTCGCTGAAGCCGAGGCCGAAGCCGAAACGCACGTCCTGCGAGGGGCGGAAGTCCATGCCGGTCAGCGCGCCGGCGGAGCGGGTGAGCGCCGAGCCGCTGGTGGCGCTTGCCGACGTGTTCGTGAGGCCGGCGATGGGGGCGGCCCACCATCGGGCGTTGAAGTTGGTCTCCGGCGCGGCGCCGTTGGTTGAGAAGGTGACGTTGCCGGTGAAGGGAGCACCGCCGTCGAGCCCGCCGGTCAGCGATGCCGCCAAGTCCGCGATCTGGCCCATGGTGCGGCCCTGGGCATAGGTGCCCTGGGCGTAGATCGCACCGGTCTTGGCGTCACGGGTCGAGGTCAGGGCGTCGAGATTGAGAATGCCCCAGCCGTAGATGTCGTCGATGCCGGCTTCGCCCACGTCGGTCGCGGTGGCGAAGATGAGTTCGGTGAGCTCGCTGCCCTTGGCGTCGGGGAACATCTGCCGCGCGATGGCAAGCGCGCCGGTGACATGCGGCGCCGCCATGGACGTGCCCGACATGCGGACATAGTCGCCGTCGTGCGAGGTGGAATAGATGCCGCCCGTGTCCTCGTCGTCGTCACCGCCGGGAGCGGAAATGCACCAGGTCGCGGCGATGCCGCAACGGTTGGAGTAGGGAGCGATCTCGCCGTCCTGTTCCAGCGCGGCGACCGCGATCCAGTGCCCCTTGAGCTCGGGGTAGAGGACGGGAAGGCCGGGCTCGAGCGCCACGCTCGGCAGGCCGTCGTTGCCGTTGGCCCAGACGTAGACATTGCCCGCCTCGACTCCGCGCTCGATGGCATCGAACATGTAGTCGTAGGTGGTCTCCAGATAGGTCCGCGCGTTCTCCAGGTCCGTGCCGCCCGAGGGCATCATCGGGTTGGAGCCCCAGGAGTTGTTGTAGAACTCGATGCCGTTGGCCAGCCCGTAGTCGAAGAGGCGCGCGGCGGTCGTGTCGAGCGTGGCATCGTCGATTGCATCGCTGCCGTAGTTGGTGAGCTGAAGGGCCGCCACCTTGGCGCCCGGCGCCACGCCGACCATACCGTAACCGTTGCGCTCGGCCGCGATCGTGCCGGCGACATGCGTCCCGTGCCCTTCCGCGTCGATGCCGTCCGCGAGAAGGCCGGTCGGGCCGTTCATGGAAACCGGGCTCAGGTTGCCGACAAGGTCGGGATGAAAGGCGTAGATGCCGCTGTCCACGACGCCGACGGTGACGCCCGCGCCGGTGTAGCCGCGATCATGCGCCGCCTTGGCGCCGATCATGCCGAGACCCCACTGGGCGTCGTACTCGGGATCAGCCTGGGCCGAACCCGCAAGCAGGATCGCGCCGAGCGCGGTTCCCGCGAGCAGAAACGAATGGCGCGGTGCAAGGGAGAAATGACGAAAACGGTTTACGCGTGACATGACAGTCCGTCCGCTTGTTGAGGATCGCCGGCGATATTGCCAAGGGCGGACGGGCCGTCAATCGGCCGCAGGCCGTAAGGGCATGCCGAAGGCAAGAAATGGACGCGGGGGAGATCCGGCCGGACTGGGTGACAAGACGCGTTGTGGCGGTCAGGGCAAAAGCGGCCGGCTTGAGGGGCACGACAGAATCGCCGGTCCACCGTTGGAAACGAAAAAGGGGCGCGGATTGGCATCCGCGCCCCTTTTTCCTGTCTTGTTCCGCGGGCCGGTGCGGGCCCGCGCGGCGTTGCGATCAGTCGCGGTTGCCGAACAGCTGCAGCAGCATGATGAAGAGGTTGATGAAGTCGAGGTACAGACGCAGCGCGCCCATGATCGACTTCTTGGCGGCGACCTCGGAGCTGTCGCCCTCGAAGTACATCTCCTTGATCTGCTGCGTGTCGTAGGCCGTCAGGCCGGCGAAGACGAGCACGCCGATCACCGACACGGCGAACTGGATCGCCGAGGAGCCGATGAACATGTTCACCAGCGAGGCGATGATGATGCCGATCAGGCCCATGAACAGGAACGAACCCCAGCCCGACAGGTCCTTCTTGGTGGTGTAGCCGTAGAGGCTCAGCGCACCGAAGGACGCGGCGGTGATGAAGAACACGCGCGTGATCGACTCGCCGGTGAAGACGAGGAAGATCGAGGACAGCGATACGCCCATGATGGCCGCATAGACCCAGAAGGTCATCTGCGCGGCGCTTGCGCTCATGGACTGGATCTTGAAGCTGAGGAAGAACACCGCCGCGAGCGGGGCGAGCATCACCACCCACTTCAGCGGGCTCATGTAGATGGCCTGTCCGAAAGCGGTCAGCGCCATGCCACCGGCGGTCTGCTCGACGGCCATGTAGAAGGTGGCAAGAGCCATGGCGCCGGTGATCGCAAGGCCGATCGCCATGTAGTTGTAGACGCCCAGCATGTAGGCGCGCAGGCCCTCGTCATAGACGCCGGCCTCTGCGCGCGCGCCGGCCGCAGCATACCGAATGTTGGAATTGCGGTCGAAGGTCGACATCGAAAGTCCTCTCTGTCGCGGTTCACGGTCACGTTCTGGATCGCTGAGCGCGACGCGAGGGGAGGATCCGTCCCGGTTCCGTTCCCGCATCGGCGCAGCGGGGAACCACGGCTTCACGGCCTGTTCCCCTCCCGACATGCAATTTCCACGCTCCCTGCCTTCCGGCAGGACCGCGAAAGCCCGCACGTCATGTCCAAATATGGAGATGGCGGCACGGCGGAACAAGGCCCGTCGTGCCGATTTTGCGTTACGGTTTTGTCATGCTGGCCAGTGGGTAAACAGGACGTTTCCCCGCCGGCCGGTCATGCGGCTCACTTCATGGTGGCCAGGCGCGACTTGATCTGGCGGTCGCAGGTGCCGTTCGGCCAGCGAATGATCTCCTCGCCGGCGAAGTCGAGGATTTCCTTCTTCGGGTCCATCATCGTGGCGACATCGATGCCCGGCTTGAACCACTGCACCACGGCGTAGTCGCCACCGCCGTCCGTGAGGAAGGCGATCGGCTGGCCGTTTTCCACGATGCCGATACGGCCGGTGCGCACGGGCATGGCCTCGACCTTGCGGCTCTTGCCGTCGATGGTCAGCTTCGACTTGGAAAGATGGAACGACTTGAAGCTGGAGGCGCTGGTGCCGGCCCAGCGGCCGAACAGGCGCTCGCCCTTGTTCTCCACCGACAGGCAGGAGTTCTTGTAGTTGGGGATCGACAGGCGCTTGGCGGAAACCTTGGAGATTTCCGTCTGTTCCTTCTTGTTCTTCTCCCGCGTGAAGACCGTGTAGGTCATCTCGTGCTCGCCGGTGCGGTAGACACGGATCTCGACCGGAGCGTAGACGCTCTCGCCCATGGCACGGGTGTAGAAGTCGAACTGGTTGGCGTCGTTGGTGCCGGCCTTGCGGTAGAGCCAGCGCGCGGGAAGGCCGTTCTCGAACACCAGCCAGTCGCTCAGCACCAGGCCCTCGGGACCGTTGGCGCCATTGGCCTGCCAGACACCGGTGTGGAAGGGGGATTCAGCCGCGGCGGGCTGGACGAGAGCGGCTGCGGCAAGCACGGCCGCGGCGGCGAACCGGCGCATGGGGCGCAGAAAATCGGACATGTCGGACGTCTCCCGAAGTGACGGTCTGTGTGACGTTGTTGTGCGACGCTGACCGGCAGCGCCGTGATCTGGCAACGGCACACGCCCCGCCCCGACCGGTTGACGACACGCCCAGGCAGGCAGCGACCCGGCCGGATCACCGCCGCCTGGCACGTCAGCCCCCCGATTGGCCGGACGCGAACCAAAGCGGCGCAATTGTAACCGGATCGCAAAGCGAGAAAACCCTTTCCATCAACGGAATACCCAACTTGTCCATCCGAAGGTATCCAAGGCACCGCCATTGCCATGACTGGAACGTACGAGGTGTTCAGGGCCTTGTCCTAGTCACCTCGTCGAGCAGCAACCCACGCTCAATCTCCAGATGGCGCACCTTGTCCAGAAGTTTCGCCCGCTCCTCAAGGCGACTTCGCACCAATGGCGCGAGCCAAGGCGGAAGGCCGGGTGAAAGCCCTCCGGACAATTCCGGGTTGACCGGATATTGCCCCCCCTCGCTCGTCACCTCTTTCAAAAGGTCGTCGATTGCCTTGTCTCGCTTGCGTTCCTCTTCTTCTTTTGCTCGTTGGGCCTGTACGGCCGCATCGTCCTTGGCTTTCTGCTTTGCGGCCTTTGCGACCGCGTCCTCAATCGCCTTGCGAGCTTCTTCTCTCGGATCTTGATTCATGGTTGAATGTCCTTGAATGCGCATCGTTGAGTTGAGCATCTTGACGTAAGGGCGTCAAACGAATCTGTTTTATACCTAAGATTGTGAGACGCTCTGTAGTTTATCAAAAGTGGCGGCGTTGTAGGGGGCAGGCTAAAGGTTGCGCAGCACGGGAGCCGGCTTGCGTCCCAGCACGCGCCAGGTGCCGATCAGCCCGAGCCCGACGGTGAGCACGAGCGCGGCAACGGCCGCCCCGACCGCCGTCGCCGGCAGGAAGGTGAAGCCCGTGTCCATCACCCGAGTCAGCACGAAGGAGGCGGCCAGCGTTCCAGCGCCGACGGCGAAGGCCGCCGTGACAAGGCCCAGGATCGTGTATTCCAGCGCGAAGGCCGCGATCAGGCGTGCCCGGGTCGCGCCCAGCGTCTTGAGAATCACCGCGTCGTAGGTGCGGTGACGATGGCCGGCGGCCAGGGCGCCGGCAAGGACCAGCACCGAGGCGACGAGGGTGATCGAGGCGGCCGCGCGGATCGCCCAGGCAAGCTGCGCCACGAGATCGTTGACCTGTTCGATGGCGTCCTTGACCCGCACCGCCGTTACGGTCGGAAACTCGGAGGAAAGCGTCTTGAGCAGCGCGAACTCGCGTTCATCGCTGCCGCCATCCGGGTAGGTCAGCGTGCGCAGATGCGTGTGCGGCGCGCCGGCGAAGGTGTTGGGCGAGAACACCATGACGAAGTTGATGGCGAGCGATTCCCACTCGACCCGGCGGAAGTTGGCGATTTCGGCGGTGATCTCGCGGCCGAGCACATTGACGGTGACCGTGTCTCCGACCTTCAGCCCGAGATCGGCGCCTGCGTCCGCCTCGAAGGACACCAGCGGCGTTCCCGAATGATCGGCCGGCCACCAGGTTCCCTCGGTCAGGACCGCGTTTTCGGGCTTTTGGGCCGCATAGGTGATGCCGCGGTCTCCGCGCAGCACCCAGGCTCCGCCCTCCGATGGCGTGAGCTGGTCGGCGGGCACGCCGTTCACTGCGGCGATGCGTCCGCGCAGCATGGGCGCCCCGTCGATGCTCGCCCCCGGAGCCTCGCGGGCGAGCAGGGCGTCGAAGGCTTCGCGTTCGTTCTGTTGCACGTCGAGAAAGAAGAAGCTCGGCGCCTGCGCGGCGATGCTCTGGCCAAGTTCGCGGCGCAGGTTTCCGTCGATGAGGGCAAGGGTGACAAGCAGCGACAGGCCGAGCCCCAGCGAAAGCACCACCGAGGGCGTGAGCGCGCCGGGGCGGTGGATGTTGCCGATCGCAAGCCGAAGCTCCGTGCCGCGCGGGCGCGGCGCTCGGCGCGCGAGCGCCATGATGAGGCGGGCGATGAGCGCCAGAAGCGCAAAGACGACCAGCGTCGCGCCCACATAGGTCAGCGAGATGCGCAGATCGCCGGCGAGCACGACGGCGAGCCCGGCGAGAAGCGTGACGGTCGCCACCGTCGCGATGACATAAGCCGGGCGGGGACGCTTCGCCTCGCCGCTGACGTCATCGCGAAACAGCAGCCGGGGCGCGACGTCATGGGCGCGCCCGAGCGGCCACAGCGCGAAGGCGAGGGCGGTGAGGCCGCCGTAGAGCGCGCCGAGGCCGAGTTCGGCGGGGTAGATGCCGGCGACCGCGTGAACGGGCAGGATGCCGGCGAGTGCGCCGGCGGCGGCAAGCGGAATGAGCGCGCCGAGCACAAGGCCGATGACGATGCCGACGCTCGCGAGCACGGCGATCTGCATCAGGTAGACGCGGAAGACGAAGCCGCCCTCGGCGCCGACGCAGCGCAGGGTCGCGATGACCGGCCGCTTGGCGTCGAGATAGGAGCGCACCGCATTGGCGACGCCGACGCCGCCCACGACGAGCGCCGTCAGGCCGACGAGGGTCAGGAACTGGGCGAGCCGCCCGATGTTGCGCTGGAGACCGGGCGCGGCCTCGGCGCGGGACTGGATGCGCCAGCCGGCGCGCGGGAAGGCGGCCTTCGCCTCTTCCTCGAGCGTGGCGATCTCGTCCGTCGTCGTGCCCTGGGGCAGGCGGATGCGGTAGATCCAGCGCACGAGACTGCCGGGCTGGACGAGACCGGTCTCTTCAAGGGCCGCGTCGGAAATGGTGATGCGCGGACCGAAATTGACGCCGTCGCTCAGCCGGTCGGGCTCCGTGGCGATCGTGTCGGTGATGGCAAGCTCGGCGCGGCCGAGGCGGAAGGTGTCGCCGACCGCGAGGCCGAGACGCACCAGAAGCTCGGGCTCCACGACGGCGCCATGATGTCCGTCCCGCAGGGCGAGCGCGTCGGCAAGGGCCGCTCCCGAGGCGAGTTCCATCGTGCCGTAAAGCGGAAAGGCCCCGTCCACGGCCTTGAGCTCGACCAGTGTCTGCTCGCCGGTGTCGGGCACGCGGGCCATGGCCCGCAGGGTCGCGATCCGTGACACCTGTCCCAGGCCGTCGAGGAACGCCTGCTCGTCGGCATCGGCCTGGCGGTGGATCAGGCGGAAGGACATGTCGCCGCCGAGGATCGTGGTTCCCTCGGCCGAGATGCCTTCCACCAGCGCCCGCGACACGGAGGCGACGCCGGAGATGGCCGCGACGCCAAGCGCGATGCAGGCGATGAAGACGTAGAACCCCTTCAGGCCGCCGCGCATCTCGCGCAGGGCAAAGCGCATCGCAAGCCCGAGGCCGGGCCGGGAGCGCGGAGAGGGGGCGGCGGACGGGCGTGCCTTGGTGCCCTGCATCGTCAGGCGATCCCGAGCGCGGGTTCGGCGTCGATGGTCTCGATGTGCCCGTCGCGAACCCGGATCATGGCATCGCAGCGACGGGCAAGGGCCGCGTCATGGGTGACGAGAACCATGGTCATGCCGCGTGAGGCGCAGGCCTCGAACATGAGCTCGACGATCTGCGCGCCGGTGGTTTCGTCCAGATTGCCTGTCGGTTCGTCGGCGAGAAGCAGGGGCGGGCGGATCGCCAGCGCGCGGGCTATCGCGACGCGCTGCTGCTCGCCGCCGGACATCTGCGCCGGATAGTGGCCGGCGCGATGCGCGAGGCCGACGGCCTCCAGTTCCGCGCGTGCCGCCTCGAAGGCGTCTGCGCGCCCGGCAAGTTCGAGCGGTACCGCGACGTTCTCCAGCGCGCTCATGTTGGGAATGAGATGGAAGGACTGGAACACGATGCCGATCTCGCGCCCCCGGAAACGGGCGAGAGCGTCCTCGTCGAGCCGCGTCAGGTCGGTGCCGGCGATGGACACGCTGCCGCTGTCGGCACGCTCCAGACCCGCCATCACCATGAGGAGCGTGGACTTGCCCGACCCCGAGGGGCCGACGATGCCGAGCGAACGGCCGGTCTCCACCTCGAGGCCGACCCCCTTGAGAATGTCGACACGCCCGGCGCCCTGGCCGAGGCTGAGGTGAACGTCTTCAAGCCGGATGAGGGGCGCTGCGGCAGGCCGGTCGGTCATGGAAAGCCCTGTTTCTTCGTGCGATCGGTCGTCGGTTCGCGCCCGCGCGTCGGCCCTCGGGGGATCCGGCGGACACTGTCCGGCGGCGGGCCACGATCGGGCCGCATTGCCGGGAGAAGGATTTGAACGATATGGGAAGGCGAGACAGTCGCGTCCAGAGGAAGAGATCCGGTGAGACAGTTTGATACATTTTTTGCCCGCGCCGCACGTCGTGTGGCGACCGCTCTTTTCGCTCTCGCCTGCGTCGCGGGGATGCCGCAGGGCGCGCAAGCCGACCCTCTCGTGATCGCCGCCTTCGGCGACAGCCTGTCCGCCGGCTACCGGCTCCCGCCCGAGGACGCCTTTCCCGCCCGGCTCGAGACGGCGTTGAAGGCGCGGGGGCATGACGTGAAGGTGCTCAACGCGTCCGTCTCCGGCGACACGACGACCGCGGGCCTTGCACGGCTCGACTGGTCGCTCGGCGAGGAGGTGGACGCGGCGATTGTCGAGCTTGGCGCCAACGACGCCTTGCGCGGACTGCCCGTCGACACCACGCGGGACAATCTCGAGGCCATCGTGCGCCGGCTCAGGGAGCGCGGCATCACCGTGCTGCTCGCGGGCATGAAGGCGCCGCGCAACATGGGCGAGGAGTATGCCGACGCCTTCGACGCGATCTACCCCGACCTGGCACGGAGCGAGGACGTGCTGCTCTATCCCTACTTCCTGGAGGGCATTCCGGTTTCGCCCGAGACGGTGATGGCCGACGGGATGCATCCGACGGCGGCCGGCGTGGAGCTGATCGTGGAGGGCATCCTGCCAAGCGTCGAGAAGCTGATTTCACGGAGCGGGGAGGACCGCGCCCCGCGCGGTTGACCTTGGCCGGGGCCGGGGCCAAAGTGTCGCCCCTCAGCAATTTGCCCTACGCAATATCCGCGAGGGCCGCCCTCCCGCGTGCCCCGCATTTCCAACAGGACGACGGACCCCATGGAACAGCGCCGACTTGGACGCACAGACATTACCGTGTCGAGCCTTTCGCTCGGCACGATGACCTTCGGCGAGCAGAATACCGAGGCCGAGGGCCACGCCCAGCTCGATCTCGCGCTCGACCGGGGCATCAACCTTCTCGATGCCGCCGAACTCTATCCGATCCCGCCGAAGGCCGAGACCCAGGGCCGCACCGAGGAAATCATCGGCTCCTGGCTGAAGGCGCGCGGCAACCGCGACAAGGTGGTCCTGGCGACGAAGGTCGTGGGACGGTCCGACAACACCTGGTTCCGTGACGCGGGCGTGAAGGCGAACCTGTCGCGCGCGCATGTGGAAGAGGCCGTGAACAAGAGCCTCAAGCGGCTCGGCACCGACTACATCGACCTGTACCAGATTCACTGGCCCGACCGGAACGTGTCCGGCTTCGGCTCCAATCCGACGATCTGGAGCGATCCGGCGCCCCTCGAGGACGAGGTGGAGATCGAGGAGACGCTTGCCGCCCTCGCCGAGCATGTGAAGGCGGGCAAGATCCGTCATGTCGGCCTGTCGAACGAGAGCGCCTGGGGCACCATGCGGTTCCTTGCGGTTGCCGAGAAGATGGGGCTGCCGCGCGTCGTCTCGATCCAGAACGCCTACAATCTCGTCAACCGGACCTTCGAGACCGGTCTGGCGGAGATCGCCCATCGCGAGCAGGTGGGCCTGCTGGCCTATTCGGCGCTGGCGCAGGGCTACCTCACCGGCAAGTACCGCGACGGCGCGCGGCCCGAGGGCGCCCGCAAGACGCTCTTCGACCGGCTGCAGCGCTACGAGAAGCCGGGCGCGGAGGAGGCGATCAACGCCTATGTCGACCTTGCCGCCGATCTCGGCGTGTCGCCCTCGCAGCTTGCCATCGCCTTCGTTCAGGCGCGTTCCTTCACCACCTCGGTGATCCTTGGGGCGACCACCATCGCCCAGCTCGAGCATGACCTGGATGCGGACGGCTTCAAGATCACCGACGAGATCGAGGCGAGGATCACCGAGATCTACCAGCATCGCGGGAGCCCCTGCCCGTAAGGCCGCCCGGGCCGCAGCCTGCTGATTCGCGCGACGGCGGTTCCCCCGGGAGCCGCCGTTCGTCGTTGAGGGCGGGGGATGGGAGCGGCAAGGTCTTGTTGCAGCGCGCAAAACCGTTTTTCGCTTGCAGAGATGCGGGTTTGCCGTCCTGATGAAGGCATCGGAGACAGCGGAGGGCCAAGCCATGCCTCGACTGTTCACCGGGCTTGAGATCCCGTCCCAGACGGGCCTCATGCTCTCCCTTCTGCGCGGCGGACTGCGCGGTGCGCGCTGGATCGATCCCGAGAATTATCACATCACACTGCGGTTCATCGGTGACGTCGACGACCGGATGGCCGACGAGATCGCCGACACGCTCGACCGGGTGCGCCGGGCTCCCGTGCAGGTGCGCATCACCGGGTTGGGGGCGTTCGCCAACGGCAAGCCGCACGCGGTGTTCGCGCGTGTGGAACCCGCAAGCGACCTGGTGGAGATGCAGGGCGAGCAGGAGCGCATGATGCAGCGCCTCAGGCTCCAGCCCGAGCGGCGCAAGTATGTGCCGCATGTGACGCTCGCCCGCTGCCGCTCCTCCAGCAACGAGGACGTGGCGCGCTGGCTGGCCGAGCACGGGGGCTTTCAGGAGCTGACCTTCACGGCGAACCGCTTCGTGCTGCTGTCGTCGAAGGACAGTGTCGGGGGCGGTCCCTATCTGGTCGAGGAGGCCTATCCGCTCGACCAGGGCAGGGGATCGGGCGGCTACGCGCAGGTGGACGGGCTCGTCGCCCCTTCCGATCGCTGGTAGACCGGCCGGCCCGGACCGCAAGGTGCAGCGCACAATTTCCGGCTTGCCTTTGACGGCGCGGCTTGCCATACAGCCCGCGATCAACCGTTTCATGCAAGGTCCGGGACCCGTGCTTCGTCGCGCCCCGCCGGCCTGCCCGAGGAGCCTGCCCATGCGCATTGATGCCGTGCCGATCGGCAAGAACCCGCCCGAAGACATCAACGTCATCATCGAAGTCTCGGTCGGCGGCGAGCCCATCAAGTACGAGATGGACAAGGATGCGGGCGCGATGTACGTCGACCGCTTCCTCTATACGCCGATGCGCTACCCCGGCAATTACGGCTTCGTTCCGCACACGCTGTGCGGCGACGGCGACCCGGTCGACGTGATCGTGGCCAACCAGCGCCCGATCGTTCCCGGCGCCATCATGAACTGCCGCCCGATCGGCGTGCTGTTCATGGAGGACGAGGCGGGCCAGGACGAGAAGCTCCTTGCCGTGCCGTCCGCCAAGCTGACGCGCCGCTACGAGAACGTGAACCACTACGAGGACCTGCCGGACATCACCATCCAGCAGATCAAGCACTTCTTCGAGCACTACAAGGATCTCGAGCCGAACAAGTGGGTGAAGATCACCGGCTTCGGCGGCCCGGACGAGGCAAAGCGCATCATCCTGGAGTCCATCGAGCGGGCCAAGGGCGCCAAGTAAGGCTCTCCCGCCTTCGGGATCGGAACGAAAACGAAAAGGGCCGTGCCGTGGGGCGCGGCCTTTTTTCATGTCCGGCGCGCCGTCAGGTGGAAGAAACCTGCTCGCCGATGATGCGGGCGACGGCTTCGGTGCGCTCCAGATGGGGCATGTGGCCCATGCGGTCGAAGACATGCACCCCGAAGACACCCGGCACGTCGCGGGCCTGGGTCACGGGCAAAACCTTGTCGGAAGTGCCCCAGACGAGGCGCACCGGAATGCCGAGGGCCGCGATATCCTCCAGCGGCAGCACCTGCTGGCGCGGGCCGTCCAGCAGGCTCTTCACGATCTCCACCAGGGTTTCGACCACGCCGGGGCGCGCGCGCCATTCGGCGGCCTGCCGCACCACGAGCGGCGGGAGAACGAAGTCGGGGCCGAAGAACTGCTCGAAGAGAAGGTGGATGACGCTTGCCTCGCGGGCGCTGGCGAAATGACGCAGGAGGGCGTGGTTGATCTCCGTGCCGAAGCCGCCGGGTGCCAGAAGCGTCATGCTTGCCACCCGTTCCGGCGCCTTGAGCGCGAGCAGGCAGGCGGCGGCCCCGCCCATGGAGTGACCGACGACATGGGCGCGTGGAACCTCCATCACGTCAAGCGATCCGGCGACGGCGCGCGCCGCGGCTCCCGCTCCGCCGATGCGTGGCCAGTCGAGAGCCCTGCCGTGGCCGGGAAGGTCGAAGGCAATGGTGCGGCGGCGTGGCGCGAGACGGTCCGAGAGGCCCGAGAATCCGCGCGCGTCGCCGGCGAACCCGTGCAGAAGCACGATCGGTGCGTCGTCGGTGGCGTCTCCCGGCGCCGGCCCGGTGTCGAGGAAGGGGAGGGCGATGTCGGCCATGTGCTTCGTCCCGGAAATCTGTCGTTCGTTTCAGGCGGGAGCCTTGCTGACGAAGGCGCCCCGGCGTGTTTTGGCATGCCCGGGCGCCGCTGGCGAGGGGCGGCGGCGCGCCGGTCCCGTGGAGAGTGCTCGTCAGGCTGCGGTTGACACGCGGCGACAGGCGGCGCATGGGAATTAAATCGATTGAAACGGCGCGGCAGGGCCTTTGCCTTGCGCGACAAGAATGGGAGTGGCGTGTTCGATGGAGCTTCTGTTTCTCGGCGAGCCGATGATCGAGTTCAACCAGACGACCCCGGATGGCCCCTATGTGCAGGGCTTTGGGGGCGACACGTCCAACGCGGCGATCGCGGCGGCGCGTCAGGGGGCGTCGGTCGGCTATCTGGGGGCGACGGGCGCGGATGTGTTCGGGGACCTGTTCGACGGGCTGTGGCGGGGCGAGCGTGTCGACACGCGCGCGGTGCTGCGCATGGAGGACGCTCCCACGGGGCTTTATTTCGTCACCCACGGGCCGCAGGGGCATGTCTTCTCCTACCGCCGCGCTGGCTCCGCATCCAGCCGCTACGGCGTACGGCATCTGCCGCACGATCTCCTGAAGCAGGCCAAGGTGCTGCATGTGTCGGCCATCAGCCAGGCGATTTCGGACGTTGCCTGCGACGGTGTTTTCGAGGCCATCGACATCGTGCGCAAGGCGGGCGGCCTCGTTTCCTATGACACCAACCTGCGGCTGAAGCTGTGGCCGCTGGCGCGGGCCCGGGCCGTCATCGAGGCGACGGCGGCCATGGCCGACATCGTGCTGCCGGGACTCGACGACGCGCGCCTGCTGACGGGGCTGGAGACAGCCGGAGAGATCGCGGATCACTATCTCGCTCTCGGCGCGCGTCATGTGGCGCTGACGCTCGGGGCCGACGGCGTTCTCTACGCGAATCGCGACACGCGCGAGCGCATCGCACCGCATGTGGTGGAGGCGGTGGATGCGACGGGCGCGGGGGATGCCTTCGACGGTGCCTTTCTCGCCGAACTTCTGGCGACCGGCGATGGCGTCGCGGCGGCCCGTCACGCGAACGCGGCTGCGGCGCTTGCCGTGTGCGGCTACGGCGCTGTTGCGCCCCTGCCACATCGCGCCGACGTCCTTGCGCTGCTTGAAAAAGAGAAAGGGAACTGAAACCTCCTCCCGTGTATTTTCGGCGTCTCAGTGTTTCGGGTGAGCGCGGGCGGCAAGGGCCGCTGCGCGCGGTTCAGGCGGATTGGCTGCGGTGCGTTACACGGGCCGGACAGCGAGGAGATGTCATGCGGTTTTGGACGGGACTGGTGGGCGCGGTTGTCACGCTCGGCCTGGCGACGGGGGCCGCGCAGGCCCAGAGCGGGCGCTTCTATGATCCGGTGAGCCGGAGCTGGCAGGAATACAGCATCACGCCGGAGGCGGCGGGCAAGATCGCGCGGGAGAAGTACAAGCGCACGGTGGTGAGCTACCGCACCTCCGAGGAGCCGGGGTCGGTGATCGTCGACACCCGCGACCGCTATCTCTACTACGTGATGCCGGGCGGAAAGGCGATGCGCTACGGCATCGGTGTCGGGCGCGAGGGCTTCGGCTGGTCGGGCACGGAGAAGGTGACGCGCAAGGCCAAGTGGCCGGGCTGGACGCCGCCGCCGGAAATGATCGTTCGCGAGCGCAAGAAGGGTCGCAAGCTGCCCTCCTACATGCCCGGCGGCCCCAAGAACCCGATGGGCGCCCGCGCGCTCTATCTCGGCTCCACCGAATACCGCATCCACGGCACCAACGAGGACTGGTCGATCGGCCGGGCCGTTTCGTCGGGCTGTATCCGGATGCTGAACGAGGACGTCGAGAACCTTTACGAAAAGGTCAAGGTCGGCGCCAGGGTGGTCGTCAAGCAGTAAGGGCCTCGACGCTTCGGGTCCTGACCGACCTGGAAGGGCTTCTTCTCAAATGCGAAAGCCGGCCCCGGGGCCGGCTTTCATCGTTTCTGGCTTGCAGGTTTACGGCCTGCAGATCGCGAGACAGTGCCGGCGGATCGCTCCGCCGGCAGGTGTGCCGCTTACTTTTCGGCGCAGGCGCGGATCTTCTCGATGTCCGGACCGTTCGGGGTGCGGCCGAGATTGAACGGCGCGGACGCCTCGCGCCAGCCGCGATAGTCCTCCAGGTAGGAGAGCTGGCTGAGATAGACCTTCGCCGAGGACGGGGTCTCGCAGGCGGTCTCCACGATGACCTCGTTGGCCATTTCCTGGATCTTGGCCAGCGTCTCGTCATCCATGCGGGTGATCTCGGTGCCGGCTTCCTGGAACTTGGCGTAGGCCTCGTTGGCGCGCTTCTCGGTGAAGGCGAGCGACCACAGAAGCGTTGCGTCGGCGGCGATCTTCAGCTTCTCCTGGGTCTCGGGCGACAGCGCGTCCCAGGCGGCCTTGTTGATCATCACGCCGAAGACCGAGGCCGACTGGTGCCAGCCCGGGGTCGACCAGTACTTGGTGACCTGCTGGAAGCCGCCGGAATAGTCGACGTTCGGCGTGGAAAACTCGGCTCCGTCGATCACGCCGCGCTCAAGCGACTGGTAGATCTCGCCACCGGCCATGGAGACCTGGCTGCCGCCGAGCTTCTCCAGCAGGCGGCCCTGCTCGAGGCCGGACAGGCGCAGGCGCTTGCCCTGGAGGTCCTCGAGGTTGCGGATCGGCGCGTTGGTGCGGAAGCCGGACTCGTTGTTGGTCACGCCGTAGGGCAGATAGACCATGCCGAACTTGCCGTAGGTCTCCATGTAGAGCTCGTCACCGCCCCACTGCTTGATCCAGTTCACGTAGTCGACGGCGTTGAACAGGCTGGCGGTGGTGGAAAGCGGCGAGAACGCGGGATCGCGGCCGGCCCAGTACCCCGGCCAGTCGCCGCCGGCCTGGATGGAGCCGGATTCGACGGCGCCGAACACCTCGCCCGAGGGAACGAGGCTGCCGCCCTCGTAGAAGTCGATGGTCAGCTCGCCCTCGGTGAGCTTGTTGGCGAGCTCGACGAAATGCTTGTCGGTCTCGATCAGCTCCAGGGACGACGGCCAGGTGGTGGTCATCGTCCAGCTTTCCTGCGCCAGGGCGGGGCCCGCCACGGTGGCGAGCACGGCAAGGCTTGCGGCGTATTTCAGGGATGTCTTCAGCATGACGTCTCCTCCCGTCTAGTTGCTTGCATAGAGAACGCTGGGCAGCCAGGTCACGAGGTCGGGGACCAGGGCCACCAGCAGGCACATCATGACGATCAGTCCCACGAAGGGCAGGACGCCGATGATGATGTCTCCGGTCGACACGCTGCGTGGGGCTATCGCCCGCAGGTAGAACAGCGCATAGCCGAATGGAGGGGTGAGGAACGAGGTCTGAAGCACGACGGCCATCAGCACCACGAACCACAGAAGGCTCACGTTCATCTCCTGCACGATGGGCAGGAAGATGGGGAAGGACAGCAGCACGATGCCCGTCCAGTCGAGGAAGGCGCCGAGCAGGAACACGATCACCATCATCATGGCGATCAGGGCCCAGGGCTCCATGTCGAGGCTGCGGATGATCTCCTGCACGGCACGCAGGCCGCCGGTGATGTTGAACACGCCCGTGAAGGCTGTCGCCCCGACGACGATGAACAGGATCATCGCCGAAGTGCGGCCCGTCTCCAGCAGCGCGCCATAGAAGGTCTTCATCTGGAACTTGCCGCGCACGATGACGATGCCGAGTGCCAGGAACGCGCCGATGGCGGAGGCTTCCGTGGCGGTGGCGATGCCGGCCAGAAGGCTTCCGAGAATGCCCAGGATCAGCACGAGCGGCGGTGCCGCCTCGAAGGCGAGAAGGCGCAGCAGCTCGCCGCGCCCGACCTTCTCGTCAGGCTCCACCGACGGCGCGAGATCGGGACGCAGGATGGCGATCAGGGCGACATATCCGGCGTAGAGCAGGCCGAGCAGGACGCCTGGAACCATGGACCCGGCGAAGAGCTCGCCCACCGAAAGCGGCGAGTAGCTCGCCATCAGGATCAGCATGATCGACGGCGGGATGAGGATGCCGAGGCAGCCCGAGGAGGCGATGACGCCCGTGGTGAGCCTCGCGCTGTAGCCGTATTGCAGCATGGGACGCAGTGCCATGACGCCCATGACCGTGATCGACGCGCCGATGATGCCGGTGGTGGCCGCAAGCAGGATCGAGATGAAGACGACCGCGAGCGCCAGGCCGCCGCGCACCCGCGACATGAGCAGGCGCAGGGTCTCGAACATGCGGTCGGTGACGCCGGAATCCGACAGGAAGCGTGCCATCAGCACGAAGAGCGGGATCGCGATCAGCGTGTAGTTGTCGAGAACGTCGCCGTAGATGCGGTTGACGACGATGCCGAGCAGCATGGGCTTGCCGGCGAGGAGGGTGCCCGCGACCGCGGCACCGCCGAGGACGAAGGCAAGCGGATGCCCCATGAACAGCCCCAGGAGGAGCATTCCGAACATGGCGGCCGCGATGAGTTCAGGCGTCATGGCGTACGACGTCTTCCCGGTCCAGGACCAGCTTGAGGAATTCCGAAATGCCCTGCAGCAGCAGCAGACCCGCCGCGAGGCACATGGCCATCTTCAGCGGATACACGGGGAGCTGGACGGCGCCGTAGGTCGTCTCGCCCTGGTTCCAGGACCGGGCGGCGAAAATCCACGACTGCTCGAGGAATACCCATGCGAAGGGAAAGAAAAAGAGCGGGTAGCCCGCCGCCTCGACAATGCGCCGGGCGCGTGGGCGCAGGGCGCCGGTGATCAGGTCGACCCGCACATGCGCCTGATGTCGCAGCGCGTAGCCCCCCAGCAGCACGAAGTAGAATCCGAAAAGCTGCTTTGTCACGTCGAACGCCCAGCGTGTCGGGGCGTTCAGCGCATATCGCATGATGACGTCGTAAATGATGATCGCGGCGAAGACGATGGCCAGCACGCTGATGACGCGTCCGACCACCTCGTTCAAGCCGTCTATGGCACGAAACAGCATGGCTCCTCCCTAAAGCGAGACGATCATGTCCGGCACTGCAGTTCCTGACAAGAGCAAGAAACGCAGCCAACGGTTGGTGAGTCAAACTGACGCAACGTCGATAATGGCTTGTCGCACAATGACAAAAATATGAACAGACTGTCAGTTCTCTGGAGGGGAGGCGAAGCGGGTCAGGGCCGCGTTCACGGCGTCACCGGACCCCGGGGGGCGTAAAGTTCGACCTCGGCGCCGAAACCGGCGAGCGGGTAGCTTCCGCGCCGTTCGAAGCGTCCGGGCGCGACGGCGGCGATCTCGGAGGTGACCAGAAGCGGGCTCGCGAGCGTCTTGGTCATCTGCTCGATGCGGGCGGCCGCGTTCACCGTGGGGCCGATGACCGAGAAGGTCATGCGATCCGCGACGCCGATGTTGCCGAACATCACGGACCCGTGCGAGAGCGCGATGCCGCAGCGCAGGGGAAGGGAGGCCCCTTCTGCCGCTTGATCCATGCGCACCAGCGCGGTCTCGGCGGCCTGAAGCGCGCGCGACGCGGCGGCCTGGAAGCCGTCGACCTCGATGGGAAAGACGGCGAGTATCGCGTCGCCGATAAAGTCGAGCACGTCGCCGCCGGCCTCCGTCACGGCGCCCGCCGCCGCGTCGAAATAGGTGTTGAGATGCGCGAGGTAGACGTCCGGCGGGAGCCGGTCGGCAAGGCCGGTCGAATCGCGCAGGTCGGAATAGAAGATCACCGCCTCCAGGATCTCCCCATCCCCGTGGCGGATCTTGCCGGATAGCACGTGGCGGCCGGCACGGCGCCCCAGATAGGTTTCGGCAAGTGTGCTGGCGATGCGCGTCTGGATGGTGGAGCGGGCCGCCAGCGCCAGGCGGATCTGCAGGTACTCGACGTCGTCCACCGAACGGGCGTCGAAGCCGTCAGGCGCGCGCGTCGCCCAACTCGCGATCATGCCCGAGGTGCCCGTCTCGTTGGTGTTGGGGAGGTCGAAGCCCGTGCGCATCAAAAGGTAGTCCGTATGTCCCTCGTCACGCAGGCGGCGCAGCAGGGGAAAGCCCGGATCCGTGTTGGCGGCGGCCAGATTGCGCCGCAGGCGGTCCTCGCCGCTGACGATCAAGGCCCGGATCGGACTGTCGAGCCATTCCGCGCCCTCGCCATGCTCATGACGGTACTGCTCGAAGCGCGCGCCCTCATCCAGGGTCCACAGCACCGCTTCGGCGTCGACGAGCGGATGAAGGGTGGCCCAGGCCAGATTGGCGCGAACGATCGGAATCCCCAGGGAGCGAAGACGCTCGCAGGTGCCCGCGAACAGGGCGGATATGTCCGGACTGCCGAGCGCCTCGCGGATCAGCCAGTCCTCGATCTCCTCAAGCTCCGGGCGCGTGCGCATGGCTCCTCCCGCGACGGGCGGCGGCATGCCGCGCGATCGCTTCTTCATATCGTGTGGCGTCCGGCGGGATCAATCGCGGGCAGGAGCTGCTGCCTCGCGGACAAAAAAAGCCGGGCGGGAATTCCTCCCGCCCGGCCGTATTCACATTGTTCCGCGCTGCAAGGCTCAGGAAAGCAACCCGTGGCAGTGCTTGTACTTCTTGCCCGAACCGCAGGGGCAGAGCTCGTTGCGTCCGACCTTGCCCCAGGTCGAGGGAACGTTCGGGTCGCGCGCGCCGCCGGCAAGCTGGGGAGCCGGCTCGCCCTCGAACTCGTTCTCGCCCGTGAGCGGGTCGCGGTGCTCGGCGTGCATCTCGGGAAGCTGCTGCTGTTCCTCGAGGTTGGGAGCGTCCTGCACCAGCTCGACACGCATGAGCTGTGCCGTGACCGCCTGGCGCAGGTTGGCCAGCATGCCCTCGAACAGGGTGAAGGCCTCGGTCTTGTACTCCTGCAGCGGATCGCGCTGGGCGTAGCCACGGAAGCCGATCACCGAACGCAGGTGATCGAGATTGGCCAGATGCTCGCGCCACAGGTGGTCGAGCGTCTGCAGAAGGACGGCCTTTTCCACCTGACGCATGATGTCGGGCGAATACTGGGCGACCTTGCGGGCCATGGCCTCGTCGGCGGCCTTCTTGAGACGGTCGATGACCTCCTCGTCGGCGATGCCTTCCTCGCGGGCCCAGTCCTGCACCGGCAGGTCAAGCGCGAGATACTGGCGCACCTCTCCCTCGAGTCCCTCGGTGTCCCACTGCTCGGGATAGGCCTTTTCGGGAATGTGCCGGGCGACCATGTCCTCGATCACGTCGTGGCGCATGTCCGCAACGGTCTCGGCGACCGCCTCGCCGTCCATGAGCTCGATGCGCTGGTCGAACACGACCTTGCGCTGGTCGTTCATGACGTCGTCGAACTTGAGCAGGTTCTTGCGGACGTCGAAGTTGCGCGCCTCGACCTTCTGCTGCGCCTTGGCCAGTGCCCGGTTGATCCAGGGATGGACGATGGCCTCGCCGTCCTTCAGGCCGAGCTTCTGCAGCATTCCGTCCATGCGGTCGGAGCCGAAGATGCGCATCAGGTCGTCCTGCAGCGACAGGAAGAACTTGGAGTGGCCAGGATCGCCCTGGCGGCCCGAACGGCCGCGAAGCTGGTTGTCGATGCGCCGGCTCTCGTGGCGCTCCGTGCCGATCACGTAGAGGCCGCCGGCCTCGATCGCGCGCTGCTTGCGGGCCTCGATCTGGCTGCGGATCTCGGCCTCGCGCGCGGCGCGCTCCTCGCCCTCGGGCAGGTCGCCGAGCTCGTGCTCGATGCGCATGTCGGCGCTGCCGCCGAGCTGGATGTCGGTGCCGCGACCGGCCATGTTGGTCGCGATCGTCACCGCGCCGGGCACGCCGGCCTGGGAGATGATCGTGGCTTCCTGCTCGTGGTAGCGCGCGTTCAGGACGGCGAACACCTTGGCCTTCGTGATGCCGTCATCGGTGAACAGCGGCTTGAAGGCGTCGGGATCGTTGACGTCCATCTGCTTGTAGCCGGCCTTCTTGAGGCGGGCGGCGAGAAGTTCGGACTTCTCGATGGAGGTGGTGCCGACGAGCACCGGCTGGCCCCGGCCCTTGCAGTCGTCGATGAGCTCGACGATGGCGTCGTATTTCTCCTCGACCGTGCGGTAGACCTCGTCATCGTCGTCGATGCGCTGCACGGCGAGATTGGTGGGAATGCCGACCACTTCAAGGCCGTAGATGTTGGCGAACTCCTCGGCTTCCGTGTCGGCCGTGCCGGTCATGCCGGCCAGCTTGGAATAGAGGCGGAAGTAGTTCTGGAAGGTGATCGAGGCCAGCGTCTGGTTCTCGGGCTGGATCGCCACCTTCTCCTTGGCCTCGAGTGCCTGGTGCAGGCCCTCCGAATAGCGCCGGCCCGGCATCATGCGGCCGGTGAACTCGTCGATGATGACGACCTCGCCGTTGCGCACGATGTAGTCCTTGTCGCGCTGGAACAGCTTGTGGGCCTTCAGCGCCTGCTGCAGGTGGTGAACGATGGACACGTTCTCCACGTCGTAGAGGCCGTCGCCCTTGAGCTGCCCCGCCTCGCGCAGCAGGGTTTCCACGCGCTCGTTGCCGCTTTCGGTGAACGTGGCGGAGCGCTGCTTCTCGTCGAGTTCGAAGTCCTCGTCCGACAGCATCGGGATGAAGGCGTCGACGGTGTTGTAGAACTCGCTGCGGTCCTCGAGGGGGCCGGAGATGATGAGCGGCGTGCGCGCCTCGTCGATGAGGATCGAGTCCACCTCGTCGACGATCGCGAAATTGTGTCCGCGCTGCACCATGGAGGCGCGGTCGTATTTCATGTTGTCGCGCAGGTAGTCGAAGCCGAACTCGTTGTTCGTGCCGTATGTCACGTCGGCGGCATAGGCCGCGCGGCGCTCCTCGTCGGTCAGCCCGTGGACGATGACGCCGACGGAGAGGCCGAGGAAGCGATAGATCCGGCCCATCCACTCCGCATCGCGGCTGGCGAGGTAGTCGTTGACGGTGACGACGTGAACGCCCTTGCCCTCAAGGGCGTTGAGATAGACGGCCAGGGTCGCGACCAGCGTCTTGCCCTCACCGGTGCGCATTTCCGAGATCTGTCCCGAATTCAGCACGATGCCGCCGATGAGCTGCACGTCGTAGTGCCGCTGGCCAAGGACGCGGCGCGAGGCCTCGCGCACGGTGGCGAACGCGGGCTCGAGGATGTGGTCCAGTTTCTTGCCGGCCGCCAGTTCCTCGCGGAAGGTCGCGGTGCGGGCGCGCAACTCGTCGTCGCTCAGCCCCTTCACCTCTTCCTCGAGCGCGTTTATGGCGTCGACCCTGCTTCGCATCTGCTTGATGCGGCGGTCGTTTGCGCTTCCGAAAAGCTTTCTGGCGAGTGCGCCGAGGCCGGCCATGTGGCGGTCCTTATGCTTCACGCGGCTGCCGCCCGGATGTTCTTAAGAGCAGGCGGCGATCCACTGATCAGATTGACGATACGGGCGCGTGCCAGCCTCAGATCCGCCGCAATGGGAGGGGAGAGGGACGCACGCTCGACAAGAAGCCGTTCGGCCGACCGGCCGGGCCGTTCGAGAGATAAGAGGGGGTCGGAAGGTTGTCAACGCCGCGTCTTTTGCGCCAGTGTGCGCGCGCCGCGGCCGGCCGCGGGTCCAGGACCGCCCCCGGGCAGACCGCGTCCATCCAGTGGAAGGAGATAGAATGACACGTCACCCGAGCGCCATCAGCGGCCGAACCCTCGCCGGGGGGCTTTTTGCCCTGGCACTTGCCTTTGGCGCGGCCGCTCCGGCCCAGGCCCAGGAGCCGGGCGATGCGGTCGCCAAGGTGGGCGACACGACCATCACCGAGGCCGACATCGCCTTCGCGTCGCGCGATTTCGCCGACCAGCTCCGCCAGGTGCCGCCGACCCAGTGGCGCGGCGTGCTCACCGACGTCATGGTCGACATGCAGGTGATGGCCAACGCGGCACGCGCGGCCGGCATCGACAAGGAGCCCGAGTTCGAGCGCCAGGTCGAATTCCTCAAGACCCGCGCGCTTCGCAACGCCTATCTGGCGCGCGAGGTCGAGCAGAAGATCACCGACGCCGACGTCCAGGCCGCCTACGACAAGGAATTCGCCGACTATGCCGGCGAGGAGGAGCGTCACGCCCGCCACATCCTCGTGGAAACGAAGGAAGAGGCCGAGGCGATCATCAAGGACCTCGAGGGCGGCGCGGACTTCGCCGAGGTGGCCAAGGAGAAGTCGACCGGGCCGTCCGGCCCCAACGGCGGTGATCTCGGCTATTTCACCAAGGGCCGCATGGTCAAGGAATTCGCCGACGCGGCCTTCGCGCTCGAGGTCGGCCAGTTCACCAAGGAGCCCGTGCAGACCCAGTTCGGCTGGCACGTCATCAAGCTCGAGGACGTTCGCAAGCAGCCGGCGCCGGAGCTGGACGAGGTGCGTGAGCGCCTTCGCCAGGAACTCCTGCGCGAGCGGTATGCCAAGGTCATGGAAGATCTGAAGGCCTCGACCGAAATCGAGGTGTTCGGCGCGGAAGAGGCCACGGACGACAAGGGCGCCGCCGAAACGGACGGCGAGACCAAGAAGGCCGACTGAGCCGGCCGGCGGGTCAGGCCCGCCAGCTTTCCACGAACAGCGAGACGGCCGCCCTCACGGCGGCCGTTTCCATATCGAGCCGGTCCGTCACGAGACGGGTCCAGGCAAGACTGGTGACGAGTTCCATGGCGAGCAGCGGGTCGACGGTTTCGGAGATCTCGCCGCGGGTCCGGGCGCGACGGATCATCGCGGCACTCTGGTCGAGCCGCTGGTCCAGGTAGGTCCTGAGCGCCCGCGCGGCGGCACTGTCCGTCTGGGCCTCGGCGATCAGCGAGCGGAACACCGTGCCCGACGGCGTCTCGCGCCAGATGTGCAGAAGCGCGTCCAGATAGATCGTCAGGTCCTCGACCAGTGAGCCCGTATCGGGCTCCGGCATGCCCGTCTTCTGCCGGTGATAGACGTCGAGAAGCAGTTCGGCCTTGCTGGGCCACCACCGGTAGATGGTCGGCTTGCCGGCGCGGGCCCGCCGCGCCACGGCCTCCACGGAAAAGCCCGCATAGCCTTTTTCGGCAAGGATTTCGGTCGCGGCCAGACGGATCGCCTCCGCCGTGGCCGGATTTCGTCTTGCGCCTATGGACGTACGCTGGGCGCTCGCCTCAGCGTCCGTCCCGTCCGTATCCTGCGTGCCGTCGGTCATCGTCCGTCCTTTCGCAGCCCTCTTCCCGCCCGCATCGACGGACCAACCGCGTGAGTCATATCAGGTTAGCAGCCCTCTTGACGATACGAAACGGTCCGTATAGATAAGCGTAACGAAACGGGCCGTTTCGTTTGGTGCGACCCGACATGCCCGCGAACAAACGTCCGATCCAGGCGCCATAGTGGAGCAACCCATGAGCCATTCCTCCTCGACCCATTCTTCCGCCAAAGCCGCGCCGGTGCTCTCGCGCCCGCGTTTCGCGCTTCTCGTCTTCGCCGGCGTCTACCCGCTGGTGACGCTTCTTCTCTACATGATCCAGCCGATAACGACGGGCTGGGACGTATGGCAGCGCACGCTGATCCTCGTGCCCGTTGTGGTTCTTGCGATGATCTGGGGCATCATCCCGTTCCTGTATCGGCGGTTTTTCGCTTTCATGCATCCGGCCCGCTGACGGGGACGACGCTTGCGGACGGGGGCAAGGGACTTGCTTCGCCAAGGCGGTTCGGGCAAGGCTCCCGGCACCAGATCTTCCGCACTCGAGGAGCGCGCCCGATGTCGACTGCCGTCTCTCCGCTGGCCCCGTCCGCCTATCCCGAGCTTCCCCCGGTCGGGGGCGTGCGATTTGCCACGGCACAGGCCGGAATCAAGTACGCCGGGCGCACCGATGTGCTGATGATGGTGTTCGACGAGGGGGCGGACGTGGCGGGTGTCTTCACCCGTTCGCGCTGCCCGTCGGCCGCCGTCGACTGGTGCCGTGACAGCCTCGCCGGTGGACGGGCCCGGGCCTTGCTCGTCAACTCCGGCAATGCCAATGCCTTTACCGGCAAGAAGGGCAAGGAGGCGACCGAGCTGTCCGCCCGCCTTGCCGCGACCGCCGTCGGCTGCGCGCCGGGCGAGGTGTTCCTCGCCTCCACCGGCGTGATCGGCGAGCCGCTTCCGGCGCAGAAGTTCTCCGGCGTGATCGACGGGCTCGTCGGTGGCGCGACGGCGGGGAGCTGGCAGGACGCGGCCCGCGCGATCATGACCACCGACACCTATCCCAAGGCGCTCGGACGCCAGGTGAAGGTGGGCGACACCACGGTGACGCTCAACGGCATCGCCAAGGGAGCGGGCATGATCGCGCCGGACATGGCGACCATGCTGTCCTTCCTCGTCACGGATGCATCCATCGCACCGGCCGCCCTTCAGGAACTTCTGTCGGGCGCGGTCGGCGACACGTTCAACGCCATCACCATCGACGGCGATACCTCGACCTCCGACACGGTGCTCCTGTTCGCGACCGGGGCGGCCGGCGGAGTACGCATCGAGGATGCCTCTGATCCCAGGCTTGCCGGGTTCCGCGAGGCGCTTGCCGCGCTGATGCGCGATCTCGCCCACATGATCGTCAAGGACGGCGAGGGGGCGCGCAAGTTCGTCGAAATCACGGTGACGGGGGCCGAAAGCGATATCTCGGCGCGCAGGATCGCGTTCTCGATCGCCAATTCTCCGCTGGTCAAGACCGCGGTCGCCGGCGAGGACGCGAACTGGGGCCGCATCGTCATGGCGGTGGGCAAGGCCGGTGAACCGGCCGACCGCGACCGGCTGGCGATCTGGTTCGGCGACGTGCGCGTCGCTGTCGACGGGGAGCGCGATCCCGATTACTCCGAGGAGGCGGCGTCCGCCGTCATGCGCGAGCAGGAGATCGCGATCCGGGTCGACCTCGGCCTGGGACAGGGCGCGTCCAGCGTCTGGACCTGCGACCTCACGAAGGAATACGTCGCGATCAACGGCGACTATCGCTCGTGAACGATGGTTTTGTCGCAGGCCGCGCGCTGGTCACGGCCATCGAGCAGGCCAATGTGAACGCCTTCCCGAGCGACCGGCTGCATCTCGACGGCGCGTGGCTGGTGCGCCTGTCGCCGGGAAATCCGGCGCGGCGCGTCAATTCGCTCAATATACACAACCCGGCTGACGGGGCCGGCGTGCCGGCCCGGCTTGCCGCCGCGCGGGCGCATTTCGCTCGCAACGGTGTTCCCTTCCATCTGCGCGTGACACCCCTGACGCCCATGCAGGTCATCGATCACGCGGACATCAGAAACTGGAGCCGGGAGGGCGAAACGGACGTCTGGACGCTGTCGCTTGCCGAAGGTCCGGTGGAGGATGCCTCGCAGGGCATTCGCGTTTCCGACGTCCCGCTTGACCAGTGGCTCGAGGCCTTTGCCGCGTCAGGGGGAACACGCGCCGAGGCGGTGACGCCGCAGGCACTGGCAAGCCTCGGCGCGGCATTGTCGCGCGTGGTCGGCCCGCGCCTTTGTCTGGTGGCGCGTGACGGCGCGGGGCAGGTGCTGGGCGTTGCGATCGCCATCGTCGATGGTCCGCTTGCCGGCATTTACGACGTGGCCGTCGCGCCCGTCGCCCGGCGTCGCGGACTTGGCCGCCTGCTGGTCAGGGCGTGTCTCGCCCGGGCCTGGGAACTTGGCGCAAGGACGGCGTGGCTGCAGGTCACGGCGGAGAATGCACCGGCGCGCGCGCTCTACGCGGGGCTCGGCTTCACGCCGCTTTACACCTATCACTATCGCCGTCCGCCGGAGGAGCGCGGTCCGGCGTAAGCACTTGTCCGCGTCATGGTGAGTGAAACCTTAGCGTGGCGTGCCGAAACGAAACGGGGATTTCCATGAAGCTAGTGCTGGTCGCGGCCTGCGCGCTGCTCGACGTCGACAACCGGGTTCTCATCGCCCAGAGGCCGGAGGGCAAGGCGATGGCCGGACTGTGGGAATTCCCGGGCGGAAAGGTCGAGCCGGGCGAGCGTCCGGAAGAGGCGCTCATTCGCGAATTGGCCGAGGAACTGGGAATTACGGTTAAGAAAGAGTGCCTTGCGCCCTTAACATTTGCCAGTCACGCTTATGATGACTTTCACCTGCTGATGCCACTGTACGTATGCCGACGATGGTCGGGAACGGTGGCCGGCCAGGAAGGGCAGGCGATCAAGTGGGTGCGGGCCGTACGGCTTCGGGACTATCCGATGCCGGCCGCGGACGAACCGCTCATACCTCATCTGATCGATCTTGCCTGAGGCCGAAGCGCGGCAAAAGCGCGCCACCGTGACAATGTCAGGGACAGGACGCGATTCATGCAGGCTCTTCGCGAAACAACCGGTGCCGTCCGTACGCTCTCGTCGGGCAAGTTTGCCGATTTTACGCGGAGTGAAACCGGCGAGACGGCGATCGAGTACACCCTGATCGTCGGCCTGATCTCCTTTGCCATTCTCACCGCGCTGTCGACCATTTCGACCGTCATGAACGACAATGTCTTCGCGGTGATCGCTTCGGCGGCTTCCTCCATCATCTGATGCCGCCGGGCGTCAGTCCGGCTTCCTTTTCCCGTCCACATCCGGTGCGTCGAACGCCTTGAGTGCGTCGGCCAGGTTCATCTTGGCCGTTCCCGGCTTCATGGGCTTTTGCTGGCTTTCATGCGGTGCCCAGCCCGACAGGGACACCAGGTCGAACGTGGCGCGCAGGCGCCCGTCCGGGTCCGCGTGCTCGGCCGCGTAGATCTCGGCCGCCCGTGCGATGACGGCGCCGGCAAGCGGTGTGCGCGCGCGTTCGACGAGCATGTTCGTCGCCCCCATCGCCCGCAGATCGCGAATGAGGCCGAAGATGTCGGCGTAGCGCACCGTCACCCGGTCGGTGTCGGCGACGGGAAGCGCGAAGCCCGCACGCTGGAGGAGAGCCCCGAGGCTGCGGGTGTCGGCGAAGGGCACGACGCGGGGGGCTGCTCCGCCGGTGACCTCGAGCTCCGCCCGCATCAGGCTGTCGCGCAACTCGAACAAGGTGTCGCCACCCGGCAGCGTCGCGAGAAACAGTCCGTCGGGCTTCAGCATCCGGCGGATCTGGATCAGTGCTCCGGGAAGGTCGTTGACGAGATGGAGTGACAGCACCGACACGACGAGATCGAGGCTCGCCTCTGCAAAGGGCGGATAGGCGTCGTCGACGACGAGGTCGCATCCCGGCGCGCGTGGGTCGGCTGTGAAGAGATCGGCGCGGATCACACGACCGATGCGCGGGTTCGCGTTCAGGGCCCGTGCCAGCCGTCCGGTGTGCCCTCCAAGGTCGAGGGCGACCGGGAAGTCCCGCCTCACGGTCAGGAGCCTGTCGGCAAGATCCTCGACCGCGTTGGCGAGAAGAAAGTCGGCCCCCTCGACGCCCCGCTGCAACGCGCGCCGGCGGCGTTGCGCCAGGAGCCGCCGGTCGAAGATTTCGCGGGCCGTCCCGGTGTCGTCGGGTGTCGGGGCCATGGCGTTCCTTTCCTCAAGCTTTGCCGGGAGACGTGCTAGGCTTTGCACCGGCGGTCCGTGATTAGGCCCTTTGGACCGCCTGCGGCAAGGGGCTCGGACAGGGAATGAGCGAAGCCAGCGCGGAAGCGGAACGGCAGGCTGCGGATAGAGGTGGCAAGGCGCAGGGTCTTCTCGCCGGGTTCGGGCGCGTGCTTCAGGCCGGCCGGAATGCGGGTGTCGCAGCCTTTTCCCTGGCGCTTCCGCCCACCTGTCCCTCGTGCGACCGGCTGATTGCCGGCGGGGAGGCACTTTGCCCGCGCTGCTGGGCCGAAACGCCGTTCCTTGCTCCCCCCTGGTGCGAGCGTCTCGGCGTGCCGTTCGCCTATGATCTTGGCGAGGGAGCGGTGTCTCCGTCGGCGATCGCCCGACCTCCGGTGTTCGGACGTTTGCGCTCGGTCGCCGCCCATGACGGGCCGGCGCGCATTCTCGTCTCGCGGCTCAAGTATCACGATCATCCCTTCGCCGCGCGCATGATGGGGCGCTGGATGGCCCGCGTCGGTGCGGAACTGCTCGCCGCGGGCGCGGAAGAAGCGGGGCCGCCGCTCGTGGTCCCGGTGCCGCTTCACAGGCTGCGGCACTGGAGCCGGCGTTACAATCAGGCGGCGCTTCTGGCCCGTCATGCGGCGCAGGCCGCCGGTGCCGAGGTCGCGCCCTTCGCGCTTGCACGCCGCCGGGCGACGAAACGGCAGGTCGGCCTCGACGCCGCCGCCCGGGCGAGGAATGTTCGCGGGGCATTCGTGGCCACGCGTGACGGCTCCATGCGCATGACCGGACGAAGGGTGGTGCTGGTGGACGATGTCTATACGACCGGCGCGACCGTGGAGGCGGCGGCGCGCGCCGTGCTGCGGGGTGGTGCTGCCTCCGTCGATGTGCTCACCTTCGCCCATGCGGGTGCGGAAACGCCCATCGGATGAGATGCCCTGGACCCGCGGACGGCCGGTGACGACTGCGTGAGGCGAAAGGGCTGGCCTCTTGCGCGCCGGCAAGAGGGTCCCCTATATCCGGCACCTGTCGGAGCAAAAACGGAAAGCAATCATGAGCGTAGAAATCTACACCCGCCAGATGTGCGGCTTCTGCACGCGGGCCAAGTCGCTCCTGCAGCAGAAGGGCGTGTCCTTCCGCGAGTTCGACGCGACCTTCGACCCGGAGCTGCGCAAGGAGATGATCCAGCGCACCAACGGCGGCTCGACGTTCCCGCAGATCTTCATCAACGAGACCCACGTGGGGGGCTGCGACGAACTGATGGCCCTGGAACGCGCCGGCAAGCTCGACGCGCTTCTGGCGGGTTGAGCGGAGCAGGCGGAAAGGGAGCACGGCAATGAGCAGGCTCGTGGCAGGACTGGTCCAGATGCGCAGCTCGCGCGACGTGGCGCAGAATGTCGCCGCCGCGAGCGAGCTGATACGCGCGGCGGCGCGGGACGGGGCGGAGTATGTCCAGACCCCGGAAATGACCAACCTGCTCGAGCGCAGCCGTGCGGACCTCTTTGCCAAGATCCGACCCGAGGCGGAAGACGAGGCGGTCGCCGCCTTCTCGAGGCTGGCGGGCGAACTCGGCATCCACCTGCATATCGGCTCCCTGGCCATTCGCACCGGCGAGAAGACGGCCGCCAACCGGGCCTTCCTGTTTGCGCCCGATGGCGGGCTTCTGGCGCGCTACGACAAGATCCACATGTTCGACGTGGATCTGGCCAATGGCGAGAGCTGGCGGGAATCCGCCACCTACCAGCCGGGCACCGAAAGCCTCGTCGTCGATCTTCCGCAAGCGCGTCTGGGCCTTGCGGTCTGCTACGACGTCCGCTTTCCGGCGCTGTTCCGCGCCCAGGCCGGCGCGGGGGCCACGATGCTCTGCGCACCGGCGGCCTTTACCCGCCAGACCGGCGCGGCGCACTGGCATGTGCTCCAGCGTGCCAGGGCGATCGAGAACGGTGCCTTCATGCTCTCCGCCGCCCAGGGCGGACGCCACGAGGATGGCAGGGAAACCTATGGCCACAGCCTGATCTGCGATCCCTGGGGCAAGGTCATCGCCGAACTGGACCACGACGAGCCCGGCCATCTGGTCGCGGATCTCGACATCGGCGAGGCGGAGGCGGCGCGCGGGCGCATTCCCGCCATCGCCAACCAGCGCGATTTCGTGCTCAAGGTCGTGGAGAACGGCCAGCGCGGGGGCGGAAGGGACCGGGGATGATCCGCTTTTCGCTTCATTGTGATGCCGGCCACGACTTCGAGGCGTGGTTCCGGGGCAACGACGATTTCGAGACCCAGCGCCAACGGGGCCTGGTGAGCTGTCCGACCTGCGGGTCGGCCGCCGTTGAAAAGGCTCTGATGGCGCCGGCGGTCTCGACCGCGCGGGTGCGGGAGGCGCGGCTGGATGCGGTGCGGCAGGCGTTGTCCGGTGCGGGAGCCGGGGGGCGGGGCGAGGAAACGGCGGCTGCCCAAACGCAGCCCGGTGAGAGGCCCGACGGGGTTTCGGGTGTCGCGGTGGCTCCACGGGAGCGGCCGGAGCCCGCCACCGCAAGCGGACAGGTCGCCGGAACGGCCAGGATGCCGACCGAGGTCGTGGAGAAACTCCGCGCGTTGCGCAGCGAACTCGTGACCGGTGCGACGGACGTTGGCGAGGCGTTCCCCGAGGAAGCGCGCAAGATCCACTACGGCGAGGCCGAGGCGCGGGGCATCTATGGCGCAGCGTCGGGCGAAGAGGTGCGAGAGCTTCTCGACGAGGGCATTGCCGTCCTGCCGCTGCCGGTCCTTCCCGAGGACCACAACTGAGACGTCGGGCCTCGGCGTTTCCTTTCTCCACTGTTTCAGGACAGCTTGCGCAGGGCGTCGCGGACCTCCTGCGGATCGGACGGAGCCAACATCCGGTCGACCTCGGCGTGCGCCTCCCGCCAGGCGGGAAGGGCCGCGATGAGCGCGGCATGGCCTTCCTGCGTAAGGATCAGGCGGCGGCTGCGTCGATCCTTGCGATCCGGCTCCACCCGTACCAGACCGCGCCGCTCAAGCGGCTTCAAGGCCGCCGTGAGCGTGGTGCGGTCCATGGCGAGAAGCTCCGCCACTGGGGCGAACGTCGGCGGCTCGGGGCGGTTCAGCGACATCAGCAGGGAGAACTGGCCGTTGGTCAGGCCGAAGGGTCGCAGCACCTCGTCGAACCGGCGCGCCAGGGCGCGCGCGGCGCGCTGCGCATGCAGGCAAAGGCAGGTGTCGCGCACCTCAAGTGTCGCCTCGAAGGGGAGTGTCTTTGACATGTCTTTAATATGTTGATATCAACATAAAAGGGCAAGGGGAAAACGGCCGTATTCCGCGGTTTCCAACAGGAAGTGCCCGGTCCGGACCGATTTTTTGCACTGGCAAGCCGGCGGTGTCCGGTGAAGAGGAGGAAGACATGGGAAAGCTGATTTTCGTGAACCTGCCGGTCACCGATCTCGATCGTTCGATCGCGTTTCACGAGAAGATGGGCGCGGTAAACGATCCGATGTTCACCGACGCGACCGCCGCGAAGATGACCTATTCCGACGAAATCCACGTGATGCTGCTCACACATGAGCGTTTCGCGGAGTTCACCGACAAGGAGCGCGTCGATGCCCGGCGGCAGGCGCAGGTGCTGATCTGCTTCTCGGCGGAAAGCCGCGAGGAGATCGACCGGCTGACGGAGCTTGCCGGCACCTGTGGCGGGCGTTCGGACCCGGGACCGGTGCAGGAGCACGGCTTCATGTACGGCCGCAGCTACGAGGACCCGGACGGGCACATCTTCGAGCTCGCGTGGATGGACATGGAGGCGGCGCGCAAGGCGTTGGCCGCCGCAGGCTGAACCTCAACTTGAATCTCAACAAGGGAGAAACGGGATGACTTATGTTGCAGGAATGGTGGCGGCGGTGCCCGCGGCCGACAAGGAGAAGATGCTTGCCCATGCGCAGGGCGCCGCGAAGCTCATTCTGGAGTTCGGCGCCACGCGCGTCACGGACTGCTGGGGCGACGACGTCCCGGAGGGCAAGGTCACCGACTTTTTCCGTGCCGTTAAGGCCGAGAAGGACGAGGTGATTCTGTTCAGCTGGATCGAGTTTTCCTCGCGGGCGGCCTACGAACAGGTTTTCGAAAAGATGATGAGCGACCCGCGCATGGCGGAACTCGGCGACATGCCCTTTGACGGCAAGCGCATGATTTTCGGTGGCTTCGACGTTCTGCTCGATATGTCGGCCTGAGGCAGGTTCGGAAAAAATGGGAGGAGTGGCCATGACGAAGGTCATCCCGCATCTCTGGTTCGACAGCGGCATGGAGGATGCTCTTTCCTTCTATGCCGGCCTGCTTCCGGACGCCGAGGTGGAATGGGTTTCCCTGCTTCCCGACGGGATTCCCGGAGGTCCGTCGGGAAGCGTGCGCCTTGCCGGCTTCCGCCTTGCGGATCAGCATTTCATGGCGCTCGAGACGCAAGGCGCGGACGCGTTCAACCATAGCTTCTCGCTCATGGTCGAATGCGGGAGCCAGGCCGAGGTCGACAGGATCTGGGACGGGTTTCTCGAGGGTGGCGGCAAGGCCGAACAGTGCGGCTGGCTGCGCGACCGGTGGGGAATGGCGTGGCAGGTCGTGCCGAAACGCCTTGGCGAGCTCATTCACTCGCCGGATCCGGATGTGACACGCCGTGTCGTCGGCGCTGTCATGGGCATGGTCCGGATCGAGGAAGCGGCCCTTGAGGAGGCGGCCGCCGGGATATGAGGCTGGCCGGCTGCTAGGGGGCCACACCCTAGCCTCTAAGAAACGCCCGTAGCGCGGCCGTGGTCGCGCCGGGTGTTTCCAGCGTCGGAAGATGGCCGCCGCCGGGGATGATCTCGAGACGGCTTCCGGGCACCAGCTCATGCATCTCCCGGGCTCGGTCCGGCGGCGTGAGCCGGTCGCCCTCGCCGACGAGCACCAGCGTCGGGCAGGAGATCGCGGCAAGATGCGGCCGCGAATCGATCCGGTTCATGATCGCCGTCTGCTGACGGGCGAAGGCTTCGGCTCCGGTCGCGCGGGCCATGGTGAGCACCGCGTTCCGAAGTCCGGGGTCGTTTTCGCGATCCTCATGCACGAAAAGCGGAAACAGCGCAGTGGCGACCTCGTCGAGGCGTCCGGCCTCGGCAAGCCTGATCTGCCGCTTGCGGTTGGCGGTCTGCTCCGGCGTGTCAGGGCGCGCGGCCGTGTCGAGAAGGGCAAGACGCGTCACACGGTGGGGAGCCTGGCGCATGACCTCCATGGCCACGTAGCCGCCCATGGAGAGCCCGGCAAGGACGAAGCGCTCCGGCGCATCCCGCAACAGTCTTTCCGCAATGCCCGGGATCGTGTCGTCACTGCGATGATCGGCGACCGAGACTGTGTGGCCATCGGCCTCGAAGGCCGCGATCTGCGGCGCATAAAGGGCGTCCGTGCAAAGGAGGCCGGGAACGAGAACGATCGGATCCATGGTCGGTCCTGCCTGGGAATGCCGGGCGTCCTGCCTTGCCGCTATGCGGTCAGGCGTGGTCGCGTCCGAACAGCATCATGTAGTTCACGTCGAGATCGCGGCTCTGGCGCCATTCGTCGGCGAGTGGGTTGAAGCTCACGCCGCAGCGCTCGATCGGCGTCAGGCCGGCGGCGACCAACGGACCCTCGATCTCTTCCGGGCGCACGAGCTTCTCATAGGTGTGCGTCCCCTTCGGCAGCCAGCCGAGAACGTATTCGGCTCCCACGATGGCAAGCGCATAGGCCTTGAGAGTGCGGTTGATGGTGGCGACGAACATCAGCCCGCCGGGTTTCACCAGCCTTGCGCAGGCATCGAGGTAAAGCGGCACGTCGGCGACATGCTCGACCACTTCCATGTTGAGGACGACGTCATATTGCTCGCCGCTGTCGGCCAGTGCCTCTGCGGTGGTGGCGCGGTAGTCGATGGCAAGTCCCGATTGCTCCGCGTGCACGCTCGCGATGCCGATGTTGGTGGAGGAGGCATCCGCGCCGGTCACGTCGGCACCGAGCCGCGCCATGGGCTCGCACAGAAGGCCGCCGCCGCAGCCGATGTCGAGGAACTTCAGCCCCTTGAAGGCGTCGGGAGAGCGGTCGTCGCGGGCGAACCGCGCCGAGACCTGCTGCTTGATGTAGCCGAGGCGCACCGGATTGAACTTGTGCAGCGGCCGGAACTTGCCTGTCGGGTCCCACCAGTCGGCGGCCATGGCATTGAAGCGGGCGATCTCGGCCGCGTCGACCGTGCCGCCTCTCGGCTCCGTTCCGGAATTGGCGAATTGACTGTCGTTCGCGCCTGCGCCGCTCATCACTCGGATCCTCCTTGGGCCATGACCGGAAGTCGTTCGTCGGCGCGGCTTTGTCAAGCATCGCTGTTGCGGTCGGTCGTCGCAATCTGTATGGAAAAGCCGACCCGGGACGGGCGCTCCGCCGCCCTCCTTATCCAATGACGCCGGCGGCAACGCCCGAGATCTCACGACGAATTCCATGGCCCGACTGGTTCTCAAGTTCGGCGGCACGTCCGTCGCAAACCTGGAGCGCATCCGCAACGTGGCGCGCCATGTCAAACGGGAAGTCGAGGCGGGCCACCAGGTCGCCGTCGTCGTCTCGGCCATGGCGGGCGAGACGAACCGGCTCGTCGGCCTGTGCCGGGAAGCCTCCGCGCTGCACGACGCGCGCGAATACGATGCCATCGTCTCCTCCGGCGAGCAGGTGACGAGCGGCCTGCTCGCCATCGTGCTGCAGGACATGGGCATCGAGGCGCGTTCCTGGCAGGGATGGCAGATCCCGCTCAAGACCGATACCCAGCACGGGGCGGCCCGCATCACCTCGATCGAGGCGGACCTTCTGGTGCAGCGGCTCGAGGCGGGGCAGGTCGCGGTCGTCGCCGGTTTCCAAGGCGTCGCGCCCGACAACCGCATCGCGACGCTCGGCCGTGGCGGATCCGACACCAGCGCCGTGGCGCTGGCGGCGGCGATCGGCGCGGACCGCTGCGATATCTATACCGACGTGGACGGCGTCTACACGACCGATCCGCGTATCGTGCCGCGTGCCCGCCGGCTCGAGCGCATCGCCTTCGAGGAAATGCTGGAGATGGCCTCGCTCGGGGCCAAGGTTCTTCAGGTGCGCTCGGTCGAGATGGCCATGGTGCATGGCGTGCGTACCTTCGTGCGCTCAAGCTTCGACGACCCGGATGCGCCGCAGGTCGGCGCGGGCGGCCTGCCGCCGGGCACTCTCATCTGCGACGAGGACGAGATCGTGGAACAGCAAGTCGTAACCGGTATCGCCTTCGCGAAGGACGAGGCGCAGATCTCCATCCGCAACGTCGCCGACAAGCCCGGCGTTGCCAGCGCCGTGTTCGGCTCGCTTGCCGATGCGGGCATCAACGTGGACATGATCGTCCAGAACATCTCGCCGGACGGGCGCACGACGGACATCACCTTCACGGTGCCCGAGAGCGACTACGACCGTGCCTTCACGGTGCTGCGCGAGCACAAGGACGCCATCGGCTACCAGGCGATCGAGGGCGCGCGCGACGTGGTCAAGGTGTCGGTGATCGGCATCGGAATGCGCAGCCACGCGGGCATCGCGGCGCGCTGTTTCCAGGGCCTCGCCGAGAAGGGAATCAACATCCGGGCGATCACCACGTCGGAGATCAAGATCTCGGTTCTCATCGATTCCGCTTATACCGAGCTTGCGGTGCGGACTCTCCATTCGCTATACGATCTGGACGGGTAGGCGAACGGCGACGGCAGTCTCCGTTCCTTCCGGCGTCGCGGGTCGCGTGTCGCCGGCCCCCCGACCGGCGGTGCGGAAAGGGCTAGACGGGTGATGCGGAGCACTCTCGCAGGGCCACGTGTTCTGCTGCGGCGTCTCCGCGAGGTCATGGCGGAGCCGATCAACGCGCAGGAGCGGCTCGACAAGATCGTCGTGCTGATCGCGGCCAATGTGGTCGCCGAAGTGTGTTCGGTCTACATCCTGCGCGCCGATGGCGTGCTGGAACTCTATGCCACCGAGGGCCTCAACAGGGACGCCGTCCATAAGACCAGCCTGAAAGTGGGCGAGGGCCTCGTTGGCCTCATCGCGGCCGACGCGCGTCCGCTCAACCTGCCCAACGCACAGGCCCATCCCGCCTTCGCCTACAGGCCGGAGACGGGGGAGGAGGCCTACAACTCCTTCCTTGGCGTTCCGATCCTGCGCGCCGGGCGTACGCTCGGCGTGCTCGTGGTCCAGAACCAGTCGCACCGCACCTACTTCGAGGACGAGGTGGAGGCGCTGCAGACCACCGCGATGGTCATCGCGGAAATGGTGGCCGCCGGCGAGCTCGAAGCCATCGTGCAGCAGGGCACCAAGCTCGACATGTCGCGGCCCATGCACTTTCAGGGCGTGGCGCTGTCCGACGGTGTCGGCCTCGGTCATGTGGTGCTGCACGAACCGCGCGTCGTGGTCACGAACCTCATTGCCGAGGATGCGACAGTCGAGCTCGAGCGCCTTGAACGGGCGATCAACCGGCTGCGAATCTCTCTCGACGACCTGCTCAATTCCGGCGACATGGCACCGAGCGGCGAACACCGCGACGTGCTCGAGGCCTATCGCATGTTCGCGCATGATCGCGGCTGGATCCGCAAGATCGAGGAAGCGATCAACAACGGCCTGACGGCGGAAGCCGCGGTGGAAAAGGTCCAGTCGGACACCCGCGCGCGCATGATGCGCCAGACCGATCCCTATCTGCGCGAGCGCCTGCACGATCTCGATGACCTGGCCCATCGGCTCATTCGCGAACTGATGGGACGCCAGCAGGGGCCGATCTCCGAAAGCCTTCCCCAGGACGCGGTCATCGTGGCGCGCAACATGGGCGCGGCGGAACTGCTCGACTACGGTCGCGACCGCATCCGCGCGGTGGCGCTGGAGGAGGGCGGGCCGACCAGTCATGTGACCATCGTGGCGCGCGCGCTCGGCATCGCCGCCGTCGGGCTGGCGGACAATCTCGTCAGTCTCGCCGAATCGGGCGATGCGGTGATCGTCGATGGCGAAAGCGGGCAGGTGCATCTGCGCCCCGCGCCCGACATCGAGAACGCCTATGCGGAGAAGGTGCGGTTCCGCGCCCGCCGGCAGGCCCAGTACAGGCGCCTGCGCAACAAGCCGGCGGTGACGCGTGACGGCGCGAAGCTCTCGTTGCAGCTCAATGCCGGCCTGCTCGTCGATCTTCCGGCCGTGACGGAATCGGGGGGCGACGGGGTCGGGCTGTTCCGCACGGAACTCCAGTTCATGGTCGCGTCGTCGTTCCCGCGCATGAGCGTGCAGACCGACTACTACCGCCAGGTGCTCGAGGCCTCGGAAGGACGGCCCGTCACCTTCCGTACGCTCGACATCGGCGGCGACAAGGTGTTGCCCTACCTGCGCGCCATCCAGGAGGAAAACCCGGCCATGGGCTGGCGGGCGATCCGCTTCGGCCTCGACAGGCCGGGTGTGCTGCGCACCCAGATCAGGGCGCTGCTGCGCGCCGCGGCCGGCCGCGATCTCAAGATCATGTTCCCGATGGTGTCGGAGGTGGATGAGTTCCGCCGGGCGAAGGGGGTGGTGGAGCGCGAGATCGCCCATCTCACCCGCCATGGCTACGCGCTGCCCGAACGGCTCCAGCTCGGGGTGATGATCGAGGTGCCCTCGCTCCTCTATCAGCTCGACGAGCTCTACTCGCTGGTCGATTTCGCCTCCATCGGCTCGAACGACCTGTTCCAGTTCTTCAACGCCGTCGATCGCGGAAACACGCGGGTGGCGGGCCGGTTCGACACCATGAGCCCGGCCTTCCTGCGCGCGCTGAAGGAGATCGTCGACACGGCCGCGCGCCATGACACGCCGGTCACGCTCTGCGGTGAAATCGCCGGGCGGCCGCTGGAGGCCATGGCGCTGGCCGCGCTGGGCTATACGAACCTGTCCATGTCGCCTTCCGCGCTCGGGCCGGTGAAGGCGATGGTGCGCGCGCTCGATCTCGCAAGGCTCAAGGAGACCGTCCTGCCGTTGCTCGACGCGCCCGGAGACCTGCGGTCGTTGCGCCCGACGCTGCGGGCCTTCGCCCAGGAAACCGACGTTCCCTTCTAGCCGGACTTCGTGCCAGCCCCGTGCCACGGGAAAGGCCGTGGGTGCGCGCGGCATGTCTCCTGGTCGTCTGCCGCTTTTTCATGAAAGGACTTGATGCAACGCCATGATCCAGGCGGAGAAACTCGAGGGCTTGCTGTCGCGTGTCGCGGAAATCGAACACCGCATGACACAGAACCCCGACGCGGAAACCTATGTGAAGCTGTCGCGAGACTACGCGGAGCTCGAGCCGCTGGCGCGTAGCGTGCGCGAGTTGCAGCAGGCCGAGCGGGAGCTTGCCGACGTCGAGGCGATGGTGGCCGACCCGGATGCCGACGCGGACATGCGCGCGCTTGCCGAGGCCGAGCGGGAGGACCTCGCCGGCAGGGTCGAGACGCTTGCCCAGGCCGTGAAGATCGGTTTCCTGCCGCGTGACAAGGCGGACGCGCGCAACGTCATTCTCGAAGTGCGGGCCGGCACCGGTGGTGACGAGGCGGCGCTCTTCGCGGGCGACCTCTTTCGCATGTACCAGCGTCATGCGCAGCTTCACGGCTGGAAGGTGGAGATCGTGTCCGCCAGCGAGGGCGAGGTCGGCGGCTTCAAGGAGGTGATCGCGTCCGTGTCCGGCGAGAGGGTGTTCGAGCGACTGAAGTTCGAGTCCGGCGTGCACCGTGTGCAGCGGGTGCCGGAAACCGAATCGGGCGGGCGCATTCACACCTCGGCGGCCACCGTCGCGGTGCTGCCGCAGGCCGAGGACGTGGATGTGGACATCGCCGAAAGCGACCTGCGCATCGATACCTTCCGGGCATCGGGTGCCGGCGGCCAGCACGTCAACACGACCGACTCGGCGGTGCGCATCACCCATATCCCCACGGGCGTGGTCGTTGCCGTGCAGGACGAGCGCTCGCAGCACAAGAACAAGGCCAAGGCCATGCAGCTCCTGCGCACGCGGATCTTCGACGCCGAGCGCGCGCGTCTTGCCAGCGAGCGCACGGAGGCGCGTCGTCTCCAGGTCGGTTCCGGTGACCGGTCCGAGCGTATCCGCACCTACAATTTCCCGCAGGGCCGCATGACCGACCACCGGATCGGCCTTACCCTCTACAAGCTGGAGGAAATCCTGTCAGGCGAGGCACTCGACGAGGTGATCGACGCACTGGTTCTCGACCATCAGGCGACGCTGCTCGCCGCCGAGGGCCTGTGAGCGGCGACATCCGCCCGGCAACGCTCGCGGACAGCGTGCGGACGCTGCGCCGTCGCTTCGAGCAGGCGGGAATCGGAGATGCGGTGCTCGATGCCCGTCTGCTCGTGGCCGAGGCGAGTGGGCTGGAGCCCACCGGGATCATCCTTCATGGCGACCGCGAGACGGATGACGCGGTGGCTGCGCGGATCGAGGAACTCGCGCGTCGCAGGCTCGCGGGCGAACCGGTCGGGCGCATTCTCGGGCGTCGCGAATTCTGGGGCATGACCTTTCACCTCTCCCCCGAGACACTGGAGCCGCGTCCCGACACCGAAACACTTGTCGAGGCGGCGCTGGCACATGTGGACCGACAGGGGCTGCGCGAGGCGCCGCTTGTCCTGGCCGACCTTGGAACGGGCACCGGCGCGATCGCGGTCGCGCTCCTGAGCGAACTGCCCCTGGCACGGGCGGTTGCAACGGACCTTGCGGGCGGGGCGCTGGAAACGGCACGTGAAAATGCCGGGCGACTGGGCGTGGGCCAACGCTTTCATGCGGTCGCAACGGATTTCGGCGCGGCTCTTTCCGGCGGGTTCGACCTGATCGTTTCCAACCCGCCCTACATCGGTTTGGCGGAACGGGAGCAGCTTTCGCGCGAGGTGCGCGAGCACGACCCGGACCTCGCGTTGTTTGCCGGTGCGGACGGTCTCGACGCCTACCGCGCGATCACGGCCGACCTGCCGCGTCTGTTGCGACCCGAAGGGGCGGTGTTCCTGGAGATCGGATGGCGCCAGGGCGAGGCCGTGACAGAGCTGCTCGAACACGCCGGCCTCAAGGAAGTCCAGGTGCGTCAGGACCTTGGTGGCCGCGACAGGGTCGTTGCCGCTCAATGTGTTGCAAAATAGCGCCAACAATTTCCGTTCTGAAAAAGATACTTGGAAAAGGGCGCGGAACCGGCTAGTTTCTCCACGCCGAGGCCCGACGGGGTGGCATCGTTATCGACGGGTCGGCTGACCAAGAGCTCTTCCGAGTTTCATTGTCTTCGCCGGTCCCGCTTCAGGCGGTGCGTCTGCCGTGGCGCAAGATGCAAGGATGGACCTTCAGGTCCTTCAGCAGCTCGGCATTGGTCTGTTCAAGAAGAACCCATTCAGGACCCGGATAGGTCGGCGCGCAGGTGCCGGTCGTTTGCCGATCCGTTTTGACTTGTTCAGACCGCGCAACATCGACTCGTTCCGTTGCGTATCATGGCGCCGGCGCCGCCCGGGCGGACCGGACTGTTTTGACTGGCCTGTGCCGGTCGCCGTTCATGAGAGTAAACGGCAGAATGAGACCAGGAAATCAGAACAACAAGCGCCTTCGGGGGCGGGGTGGCCGCAAGGGTCCCAATCCGCTGTCGCGCACGTATGAGTCCAACGGCCCGGATGTCAAAATCCGCGGCACCGCGCATCATGTCGCCGAGAAGTACCAGCAGCTTGCCCGTGACGCGGCCGCGGCCGGCGACCGGGTGATCTCGGAGAACTATTTCCAGCACGCCGAGCATTATCTGCGCATCATCGCTTCGGCGCAGCAGAGCATGCATCAGCCTGTGGTTCTTCCGCGCGGGGATGACAACGACGACGATGCGGACGAGCAGGAGGAGCGCAATGAGCGCGCCGAGCGTTCCGAACGCCGTGGCGAGCGCGAAGCCGCCTCCGACAGCAAGCCCGTCATGCCCATGGATGCGCCGCAGCCCTTCGTGGAGAACATGCCGGTCCTGAACGGCAAGAGCGTGCCCCAGGCGTCCGAGGACAAGGGCGATGCCCGTGCCGAGGACGGTGGTGACGACGAGGATCGTGGTCGCCGTCGTACCCGTGGTACGCGGGGCCGGGGCGTGCGCCGCTCGCGTGCGGCCATCGGGGAGGAAGCCGGTGCTGATCAGGCGGGCGAGGAAGCCAAGCCTTCGGCGGGTGCGTCCAAGTCGAAGTCCGAGCCGGCCGCGCTCGCGGAGGCTGTCGCAGCCAACGAGGGCACAGAGGAAAAGAAGCCGCGTGCGCGCCGCGCGCCGCGCAGTCGTGCCGCCAAGGCGGAAGCCGAGACGGCCGCCAGCGACGCTTGAGGGCAGGTTGCCGTCCGTGACGCGGGCGGCAATATCATGCAATCGACCAGGGGGATCGCGTTCACGCGGTCCCCTTTTTGTTTTTGAAGGTTTCCGTATCGGCGGAAAAACGCCATTTCCGAACGATACGCGCCCGGAAGGACGAGATTGATTGCGGTTCCTACGGGGTTCCCCTCTTTTGTGGTCGAAATGCAACACTATATCCTGAGAGCGGTCACGTAGCGGCCGTGCGGGTGCCGGAACGACGGGCCCGCATTTCCGAAAAGGCATTCCTGCTTCGGGGGGATGCCGGATCAGGAGGGTTCACATGAATTTCGAGAAATACACCGACAGGGCCCGCGGCTTCGTGCAGTCCGCGCAGACCCATGCGATCGGCGAATCCCACCAGCAGTTCGCGCCGGAGCACCTGCTCAAGGTTCTTCTGGACGATCCCGAGGGCATGGCCGCCGGGCTTGTCCAGCGCGCGGGTGGCCGGCCGAAGGACATCGCCACGGCGAACAACGCCGCGCTTGCCGCCATCGCCAAGGTGTCCGGCGGCAACGGACAGCTTTACCTTGCTCCCGGGCTTGCCCGCGTCTTCGACCAGGCGGAGAAGATTGCGGAGAAGGCCGGCGATTCCTTCGTCACCGTCGAGCGGCTTCTGCTGGCGCTGGCCATGAGTTCCGACACCGATGCCGGCAAGGCGCTGGCCAAGGGCGGGGTGACTCCGGCCGGGCTGAACGAGGCGATCAACGAGTTGCGCAAGGGGCGCACCGCCGACAGTGCCTCGGCTGAGAACCAGTATGACGCGCTGAAGAAGTATGCCCGCGACCTGACGCAGGTGGCGCGCGACGGCAAGCTCGACCCGGTGATCGGCCGCGACGACGAGATTCGCCGCACCATGCAGGTGCTCTCCAGGCGCACGAAGAACAATCCGGTTCTCATCGGCGAGCCTGGCGTGGGCAAGACCGCGATCGCGGAAGGCCTCGCGCTCCGGATCGTCAATGGAGATGTTCCCGAGAGCCTGAAGGACAAGAAGCTCCTCGCCCTCGACATGGGGTCGCTCATCGCGGGCGCTAAGTATCGCGGCGAGTTCGAGGAGCGGCTGAAGGCGGTTCTGGCCGAGGTCCAGTCGGCCGCCGGCGGCATCATCCTGTTCATCGACGAGATGCACACGCTGGTCGGAGCGGGCAAGGCGGACGGGGCGATGGATGCCTCCAACCTGCTGAAGCCGGCGCTGGCGCGCGGCGAGCTGCACTGCGTCGGTGCGACCACGCTCGACGAATACCGAAAACACGTGGAGAAGGACGCCGCGCTCGCCCGCCGGTTCCAGCCCGTCTTCGTGAACGAGCCGACGGTCGAGGACACGGTTTCGATCCTGCGCGGCCTCAAGGAGAAGTACGAGCTGCATCACGGCGTGCGCATCACCGATTCCGCAGTCGTGGCGGCGGCGACCCTTTCCAGCCGCTACATCACGGACCGCTTCCTGCCCGACAAGGCGATCGACCTGGTCGACGAGGCGGCGAGCCGGCTCAGGATGCAGGTGGACAGCAAGCCGGAGGAGCTCGACGAGCTCGACCGGCGCATCATCCAGCTCAAGATCGAGCGCGAGGCGCTGAAGAAGGAAACCGATCAGCCGTCCCACGACCGGCTCGAGCGGCTCGAGGCGGAGCTCGCCGGGCTGGAAGAGGAAGCCGACGGTCTCAATGCGCGCTGGCAGAGCGAGAAGGAAAAGCTCTCCGGCGAGCAGAAGCTCAAGGAGCAGCTCGATGCCGCGCGCATCGATCTGGAGAAGGCGCAGCGCAAGGGTGACCTCGCCCGGGCAGGCGAGCTTGCCTATGGCGTCATTCCCGACCTGGAGAAGAAGATCGCCGAGACCGATGCCAGCGAAACGGCTGGCGGGTCCATGGTCGAGGAGGCGGTCACGACCGATCACGTCGCCCAGGTGGTGTCCCGCTGGACCGGCATTCCGGTCGACAAGATGCTGGAGGGCGAGCGCGAGAAGCTCCTGCGCATGGAGGACGAGCTTGCCCGCCGTGTCATCGGGCAGGAGGAAGCCGTCCATGCGGTCTCGACCGCGGTGCGCCGGGCGCGCGCCGGCCTGCAGGACCCGAACCGGCCGATCGGCTCGTTCCTGTTCCTGGGGCCGACGGGCGTCGGCAAGACCGAGCTGACCAAGGCCCTGGCCTCGTTCCTCTTCGATGACGAGACCGCGATGGTCCGCCTCGACATGTCGGAATACATGGAGAAGCATTCGGTCTCGCGGCTCATCGGCGCGCCTCCGGGCTATGTCGGCTACGAGGAGGGCGGTGCACTGACGGAAGCCGTCCGCCGGCGGCCCTATCAGGTCGTGCTGTTCGACGAGATCGAGAAGGCGCATGGCGACGTGTTCAACGTGCTGCTTCAGGTGCTCGACGACGGCCGGCTCACCGACGGGCAGGGGCGGACGGTGGATTTCCGCAACACGCTCATCATCCTGACGTCCAACCTGGGCGCGGAATTCCTCGTTGCCCAGCCGGAAGGCGAGGATTCCTCCGCCGTCCGGGACCAGGTGATGGCGGTGGTGCGCTCTTCCTTCCGGCCCGAGTTCCTCAACCGGCTGGACGACCAGATCCTGTTCCACCGGCTGCAGCGCTCGCAGATGGCGGCGATTGTCGACATCCAGCTCAAGCGCCTGCAGGGGCTGCTGGAGGATCGCAAGATCCGGCTGGCGCTGGACGAGAGCGCGCGCGGCTGGCTGGCCGAGCGTGGCTACGATCCCGCCTATGGCGCTCGTCCGCTGAAGCGGGTGATCCAGCGCGAGGTTCAGGATCCGCTTGCGGAACTGATCCTGGGCGGCAGCATCGCCGACGGCCAGACGGTCGATGTCTCGGCGGGCTCCGACAGGCTGGTGTTCCAGGTTGCGGGAACCAAGGTGGAAGCCGCCTGACGGCCGCAAAGCCCACCGGCTATCCGGCACGACAACAAAAAGCCCCGGACACTTCGTCCGGGGCTTTTTCATATGTTCCGCGCAAAGGGAAACGCGTGTCAGCGTGCGTCGGAGACCGCGCCGACGTTCGCGCTTGCAACGCGGGAGGGGCCGGATGCCCGCTCGATGAGCGTGTCGATGCGGGAGCGCTCGCGGTTGAACGCCTCTAGCATCTCGCCGTCGAGCACGCGGCCGCGCGGCAGGCGAATGCGCATGGGATCGACGAAGCGGCCGTTGACCTTGACCTCGTAGTGGAGGTGGGCGCCTGTCGAAAGGCCCGTCGAACCGACATAGCCGATCACCTGGCCCTGGCGCACGCGCATGCCCTCGTGGATGCCCTCGGCAAAGCTCGTCTGATGGCTGTAGGTGGAGAGATAGCCGTTGGCGTGCTGGATCTCGATGCGCCGGCCATAACCCGACACCCAGCTGGCACGGGTGATGGTGCCGTCGCCGGCGGCCATGATCGGCGTGCCACGCGAGGCGGCCCAGTCTACGCCGTTGTGCATGCGCATGACGCCGACGATCGGGTGCCGGCGCAGGCCGAAGCCGGACCGGAACTTGCCGCCCGAGAGCGGCTTGCGCATGAGGAACTTCTTCGCGCTCTTGCCGGTCTCGTCATAGAAGTCGACGATCCCGTCGTCCGGCGTGCGGAACCGGTAGAACCGCCGGGTCGTGCCGCCCGTCGTCAGCGCGGTGTAGAGAATCTCCGCCGGCGTATCCGCGTCTTCCTGCTCCAGCCCGTAGAAGACCTCGAGGGAGTCGCCCGGTTTCACGCGTGCCTTGAAATCCACGTCGAAGGAGAAGATCCGCACCAGGTCGGCGATCAGGTCCTGTTCTACGTTCTGCTCCATGGCTGTCTGGTAGAGGCTGTCATAGAGGCTCGGCGTGGCGCCGGCGTAGCCGACGCGGTCAGCTTCCGCAAAGGCGTCGGCCAGAAAGGTATCCGGTGCCTCGGCCGGGACATACTCGCCCGTGTCGGATCGGGCGACGGTCGCCATGTGGTCGGTATCGGCGTAGAGGCTGACACGCTGCGGCTCCATGCGGCCCGTCTCGTCGCGCGCGGGCGCCAGCGCGATGCGCAGGCGCTGGCCGGGCTCGATCTTCTCGATGCCGAAGGAGCGGGCGAAGGAGGTGACGATGGCCTCCGCCTCATCGTCGGTCGCGAAATTGTCGAGCAGCGTTTCGGCGAAGGTTTCCTCGCCGGTGACCGGGACGATCTTCTCCTCCATGCCGGCATACCCTTCCTGCGTGTCGTTCTTCGACACGAAGGAGACATTCTCCGGCGTGATGCGCACGGACAGGCGCGACAGTTCGGGCTGCTGGGCGAGGTTGAAGTCGAAACGGCCCGGATCGATGACGGGCCTGCCGGCAGTGTCGATCGCGTTGCCGGACAGGAAACGGGCCGACTGGCGGACGAACTGCTCGATCTCCAGTTCCTGGTAACCCGCGTCGACCACGGCCTCGGGATCGTCCACGGGGAAGTCGCGGGTGCTGATGGTCACCTCGCCTTCGACCCTGGCGTCATAGACGGCGTCACTCGCCGCGCGCGCGGGAATGACGTTGGCGTCGGAGAACAGCTTCAGCGGGTTGAAGGGAGGAATTTCCTCGGCCGCTTCCCGCGACTGGCGCGTGGCAAGCGTGGCGGTGATGAAGGCGTAGGGGCGGACCTTGATGTGATCGCGCCCGTCGAGACGGTGCACGGTCGATACCGGAATGACCTGGCGGGTGGAATATTGCGCCGCCGCGCGCACGACCCGGTCGCCCTTGGCGGAACCGAGGCCGGAGGACCGGCTTGCTGTGTCCGGGCCGATGTCGCCCCGGGCGGGGGCCGCGGAAACCTGGTACTGGCCGTCGAGAGCGGCGAAGAGCGCGCCCCCCATCAGGGTCACGGAGGTGACGCCCGTCAGGATCGTGCCGGTGAGCCAGCGAAGACTGACACGTCGCCGGTCCGGAAGCTGCGCCCGGCCGTCATAGACCATGAGCGGCGCTTCTTCTCCGAGTTCCACCGCGTCGCGGGTCTGCGGATGTCCACCAAAATGCATCTCGCCCTGCTTAGTCCCTGCCGGTTCGAGACACCGGTTGTCCGATGTCGCCTCGTTGTGTGCCTGTCCGGCCTCGTGGTCCCACGGATCATCTCCCCGTGTCCGATGCCCATCCCTGATGCGCATCCGAACGAAACGGAAGATCCCCGGCCCTTGGCCCCGGCCGGGCCCGCACGGTCGAAGCGTGCGGCTATCCTGAAGACCTGACAGACAGTGCATCTGGTTGGGCTCAGGCCGCCCGTTTCTCATGCACCGCGGGTCATACTAGAAGGGTGCTTGGACAGGAGCAATCCGGCGTATTTGTGGCGTGGCCGATCGCGATTGGCCGCCCCGACGGATTAAACGCGGGCGCCCACACGTACGCGTGCGCGAGCGGGGCTATCACTGCCTCGGCACCGCCGGGCCGAGGCCAGAAGATCCAGGGCCCGGACCTCCAGGCGGTGTCTCCGAGGGGGCATGCAGGCCTTCGGAAGAGGAAAGAGCGCGCAAGCTAAGGGGAAAAGACAACGTGCGTATGACGCCGAAGCCGCCGGCCGGGCCGTCTTTCACGCTCTCGGGGCCATGCCCGCGAGGCCGCACGATTCCTCACTTCCTTCCCCTGTGCATATTTTATCTTATTGATTTTGTTTGATTTTGTTTGGTTTTGGGTATGTTTGTTCACAGGTGTTTGTGTTGGATTTGGGTGATTTTTTTGCGGGCTGCGATTTTTTTTGAGAAGGCGCTTGACGGTTTGCGAGGGGGGTGGCTATAAGAGCCCCACAACGACGGCGGCGCCGGAACGAACTTCCCGGCGCCCTTCACCGTCTCCTTCACCTGGTCAGGCTGATGAAGCTCAGCGGGCCCTTTCGGGGCTCAGGGTTTTGTGGTCTTCGGGTTTAGGTTGAGAGCTCAGGCTCTCCGCTCTTTGACAAGTGAATATGGAAGAAAGAGAAACGTGGGCGGCGGATGTCTTGCGGATGGTCCTTCGGGGCTGTCGGTGAAGCAAGAGTTTTCCGGCGGACACGTTTCGAGAAACCGATCTTCGGGGCCTTCGGGTTCTGGATGATTGGTTCTCTGTCAAGCGATGCGCAGCGATGCGCATTGACTTTGAGCGTGACCAAGTAAGCCGGATCGATGACTTTTGGTTCAACCTGAGAGTTTGATCCTGGCTCAGAACGAACGCTGGCGGCAGGCTTAACACATGCAAGTCGAACGGTCTCTTCGGAGGCAGTGGCA